>Ga0115013_10000170_pt1 | contig 43091 bp, 38 predicted proteins | sample SouAtlMetagenome_2_FD_88686 | JGI IMG/M metagenome (GOLD analysis project Ga0115013, IMG submission 88686) | Marine eukaryotic phytoplankton communities from Atlantic Ocean - South Atlantic ANT15 Metagenome | ecosystem: Environmental > Aquatic > Marine > Oceanic | place: South Atlantic Ocean...
GAAGAAATTTTCAAAGATGGTATGTTTGTTAACTCTGATTGTTCTTCAAGCATTTTATCAAGAAAATCTTTATTGTTTCTTGACAAACTTCTTAATTCCTTTAACTCTTGAGAAAATTCTGAGGAAATTGAATTGCCTTTGTTAATATTAACTGGTGGAGAATCAGAAAGTGTATCACTAATTTTATTAATTAGTTTATCACAATTTTGAATTGATTTTACAATATCATTTAATTCAAAACAATTAGTTCTTTTTAATTCAGTTTTTAAAGGAGTTATAATTTTTAAAGACTCATTAAGGTTGAATAACTCTCTAGGACTAATTTTTTTTGTTGATATTTTTGAAACAAGTCTCTCTAGATCACTTAATGAATTTAATATTTCAATTATATATTCTCTGTCTTTTGTTTTATCAATAAAGTGCTGAACAATATTATGCCTTTGAGAAATTAATTCTTTGTCAGTGCTAGGTAATGCTAACCATCTTTTCAATAATCTTCCACCCATCGGAGAAATGGTCTGGTCAATAACATCAATTAATGATTTTCCTTCTGATGAATTGGGATAAAAAATTTCTAAATTTCTTAAAGTAAATTTATCAAGCCATACGTGTCCTTCTTTTGGAATTCTTTGAATCCTCGTTATATGATTTAATTTATGATGTTGTGTTTCATTTAAGTAATGTAAAATTCCTGCAGTGGAAATAATTCCATCATATAAGTCATCAATGCCAAAACCTTTTAGAGATTTAGTTTTAAACTGATTAAGAATTAATTCATTTGCAAAATCAGAATTGTATATCCATTGTTCCAAAAAAAATAAATTATATAATTCTCCGAAAATTTCCTTAAATTTTTTCTTATCCTGCTTGGCAATTAAAATTTCACTAGGATTAAAATTGGCTAACAATTTTGCTATATATTCTCTATCACCTTGCGAAATTAGAAATTCTCCAGTTGAAATATCAAGGAAAGAAATACCTATATTATTACTTATAAAAATTGAAGCTAAAAAATTATTTGATTTTGGATTTATAACTCCGTCAACAGATGCTAATCCAGGAGTTATTAACTCCGTAACTCCTCGTTTTACAATTTTTTTTGTTTTTTTTGGGTCTTCTAATTGATCACAAATAGCAACACGAAGACCTGACTTTACAAGCTTTGGTAAATATAAATTTAACGAATGATGAGGAAATCCAGCGAGTTCAGTTTCACTTTGACTTCCAGCACCTCTTTTGGTTAAAATAATATCTAAAATTTTTGAAGCTTGAATTGCATCATGACCAAAAGTTTCATAAAAATCCCCAACCCTAAAAAGCAACATTGCATCAGGATATTTTGCTTTAATAGCATTATATTGCTGCATTAAGGGAGTAATTTTTTTAATGTCTTTTTTCAAAACGAAAAGTTTAATCTATTTTTACCACTACATCTTTACTAATGTAATTATTATTTAGTTGTTTAGAAAACAATTTATTAAGTTGATTATATGAAAAAATTAAAAAACAGCGAGTTAAGTAGATTGTCTATTGACGAGTTTAAAAACTCCTCTAAAACTCCTGTTATTGTTATTCTGGATAATATAAGAAGTGCACACAATGTAGGGAGTATTTTCAGAACCTGTGATGCATTTCTAATTGATAAAATAATTTTATGCGGTATAACAGCAATTCCTCCAAATAAAGAAATTAGAAAGACAGCATTAGGAAGCTCAGAATCAGTTGACTGGAGATATTATAAAAATACGGAGGAAGTAATTATGAAGTTGAAAAAAAAAGATTATCAAATTATTGCTGTTGAGCAGGCGAATAAATCAATAAAACTAGAGAGTTTTAGACCAGAAAATAAAAAAAGATATGCCATTATTTTTGGTAATGAAATTAAGGGAATAAGCCAGAAAATTATTGATAATAGTGATAGTGTAATTGAAATACCACAATTTGGCACTAAACATTCATTAAATGTTTCCGTTTCAGCTGGAATTGTAATTTGGGATATTTTTTCAAAAATTTCGCTTAATCAATTTGATTTATAATTGACAAATAATCCAGTCTATTTTTTACAAAATCCATTTCCGAAACATCAATAAATTTTACATTAAGATCTGGTCTTGACTTAAAAAAATCTGAATAACTCTTATTTATGTTAGTTAAATATTCATCAGATATTGATGCTTCATATTCTCTACCTCTTTTTTTTATGTTGCTTTTTAAATTTTTGATTGTTTGATTTAAAAAAATAATTAAGTCAGGTTTTACGATACTATTATAAAGAGAATAAAATAATTTTCTGTAAAGATTAAACTCATCTAAATTTAAATTTATTTTTGAAAAAATTAATGACTTATGAATGTCATAATCACTGATAATATTTTGATTAAATAAATTTAACTGAGACAAATCTTCACTTGTTTGCTGATATCTATCGGCTAAAAACGACATTTCTAATTTAAATGCAAATTCTTTTGGATTCTTATAAAATTTCGCCAAAAAGGGATTATCTATAAACCTTTCTAGCATTAATTTAGTGTTAAAATCTGATGAAATTTGTTTAGACAAACTTGTTTTACCTGACCCAATATTTCCTTCTACAGCAATGTAGTTATATTTGATTATTGGTAGGAGACTTGAAGGGTTATTTAAAATTAAATCTGTTCTTTTAATCTTCTGATCTTGCTTAAATGAATTATAAATTTCCTTTAATGAAATCTTATTGATAGGGTGTATTAAATTTGGATCAATTTCAATTAATGGCTCTAAAACAAATCTTCTATTACACATTTCTTTGTGAGGTACCTTTAGCTCCTCAGAATCTATTGTTAAATTTTCAATTAATATAATATCAATATCAATTATCCTTGATACATATTTTTTTTCATTGTTTCTATTACGACCCAGTATCTCTTCAACAGCTAACAACTGCTGCATTATATAGTATGGACTTTTATTTGATTTGAAAGATGCACATATATTATAAAAATCATTTCCATCAAAACCAATTGACTCAGACTCATATACAGAAGATATTGCTGTAAAACAAGCAATTCTAGAGTGAATCAAATCTAATGATGATTGGATATTTTCAAGTTTATCTCCAATATTAGATCCAATTGAAATATGAAATTTTTTATACAAATCCATAAGAAATAACAAATTAGTTAAAAGAAATTGATTTACTATATTTGGGTAAAGACAAATTTGTGAATCCTGAAAAAAAAATATTAGCGCAAAAACTTTATTTAGTTCTTGCTTCCCTTTTTATTACTTCTTTAGTTGTTTCAAATTTAATTTTTCAAAAATTTTTTTACTGGCATCCAATAGACTTTGAAATATTTGGGGAAAAACTTTTCTATTTATCAGTTGGTATTCTTCCTTATCCTATAACTTTTTTAATTACTGACTTGATAAGTGAAATTTATGGAAAAAAGAAAGCTAATCAGGTAGTAACAGTAGGGATTTTTGCTGCTATTTTTTCGACTTTAATTATTTATGTAGCAGATTCAGTTCCTGCTATGGATAATTCGCCTGTTGATGATTTATTATTTAAAAAAGTATTTGGTAGTACAATAATTGCTGTACTTTCAAGTATGCTTAGCTATTTATTTGCACAATATATTGATATTCATATTTATCATTTTTGGAAAAATTTAACGAAGGGAAAAATGTTATGGTTAAGAAATAATTTTTCTACTTTTTTCTCACAATTTGTTGACACCTTTACAATTATACTTCTCTTATGTATTACTAATGTATTAAGTTGGGATCAATTTGCTGGATTATTAATCTCGGGGTTTTTGTTTAAAGTATTGGTAGCATTAATAGACACTCCTTTTTTATATCTAGGTGTATACTTGTTTAGGAAAAAATTTAATTTAGAAATAAATCAAGAAATCAATATTGATTAAGCATCAATACTAATTTTGAATAAATACCCTTGATGAGCTCTAAACTGTAATACTTGATCATTGTCAAAAATCAAGTATTGTCCCTTAATACCTAATAATTTTCCTGAAAATTTATCACTTTTTTCATTAAGATAAACCTGTTTTGGGTTTTTAGGGTATTTTAAAACGGGGAAATCAAAACTATAAACTTTATTTTTTTCACTGAAATACTGGATTAAATTGCTTGGGATATATGTCTTAACATGTTCTTTAGAACTTTGTAAATTAATATTATCTCTTTGGTTTTTTAGCATTTTCACCCACCCTGTTTGATGTTTGACATATTTTTTTAAGGCTACCTCAGCACTGCCGGCTAAAAATCTATTAGGAGTTTCAAGTATTTCAATAGCCTCATGAGCACCCTGATCTATCCATCTAGTAGGAATCTGAGTTTTTCTAGTTACTCCAACCTTGAGTGATCCAGTATTTGATAAATAAACTATGTGGGGTTGAAGTTGAGCTTTTTTTTCGTAATCTAAATCTCTGTCTGCAATATTTAAATGAGCTTTACTTTTTTCAGGGTGTATATTCCATAGCCCTGCCTCTGGAGCATTAAAAAAACAACTTTTACAATATCCTGATTTCGAAAAAATATTAGAAGATGAGGAACATAATAAACACTGGGTTCCTTTACATTCTATTGTAAAAGATCTTTCTAAAAACTGATTTAAATGTATAAAGCTGTTTTCAAATTCAATAAAATAATTTACTTCTGATAAATCTTCAGTTGTCATTTTTTTTACTACTCCTTCAAAATGCATAAAATTTCATAATTTTAAAAGAAAGTAAATTACAAAAAAAACATGCCAATTCCATTAATTAATTCAATAGCATCATGGTTTCTAAAAAAAAGAATGCACCAAATTGAATTATTTGTAAAATACCCTAATGAAGTGCAACAGGATGTACTTCTTAAACTTATAGAATCCTCAAAAAATACTTTTATTGGACAAAAATTTGATTTTTCTTCCATAAAAAATTATCAAGATTTTTCAAATAAAGTCCCAATCTTTAGCTACGAACAATTTGCAGATAAAATAGAATTGGCAAGAAAAGGAGAAGATAATATTTTCTGGTCGTCAAAAATTAAATGGTTTGCTAAATCCAGTGGTACAACTAATGCTAAAAGTAAGTTTATTCCGGTTAGTGATGAATCACTTGAAGATTGTCATTATGCAGCAGGAAAAGATTTACTTTGCATGTATTTAAATAATAACCCTGATTCACAACTTTTTACAGGAAAAAGTCTAAGACTTGGGGGAAGTAAAAGTCCTTATGAAAAAAACGGAACTTTTTATGGAGATTTATCTGCTATTCTAATTGATAATATGCCTTTTTGGGCAGAGTTTAGTAGCACTCCAAGTAATAGCACTTCACTTATGGGAGACTGGAATCATAAAATAGATGCTATTGTCAAAGAAACATTAAACGAAAATGTTACAAGTTTAGCGGGTGTTCCATCTTGGATGTTAGTATTATTAAATAGAATATTGATAAGCGGTAATAAAGAATCTATTTCTGAGATATGGCCAAATATTGAGGTATACTTTCACGGAGGGGTTAGCTTTAAACCGTACCTGAATCAATATAAAAATATTATCAGCAAAGAATCAATGAAATACTATGAGATTTATAATGCTTCTGAAGGATTTTTTGCAATTCAATATGAAAATAAATCTAGTGAGCTATTATTAATGTTGGATTATGGGATTTTTTATGAATTTATTTCTATGAAAACATACGGAACTAAAAATGAAAAAATTATCCCTTTAGCATCAGTAGAAAAAGATATAAATTATGCTATATTAATTACCACTAATGCTGGACTTTGGAGATATAAAATTGGAGACACAGTTAAATTCACATCTTTAAGTCCATATAAAATTATTGTAACTGGAAGAACAAAACATTACATCAATGTGTTTGGCGAAGAGGTAATTGTTGAAAACACAGATAATGTAATTAATAAATTATCTTCTAAATATAATTTACAAATTATTGAATATACTGTGGCTCCAATATTTATGAAAAAAAACAAAAAAGGTGCCCATCAGTGGTTTATTGAGTTTAAAATGCCCCCATCTAAAGATCTTGATATTTCTGAAATAATTGATCGTGAATTAAAATTGGAGAATTCTGATTACGAAGCTAAAAGATATAATAGTTTTACACTTAAAAAACCTGAAATTATTATATCTAAAAAAGGAGTTTTTTTTAAGTGGTTAGAGCTAAACAATAAAGTTGGTGGTCAAAACAAAATACCTAGACTTTCAAACGAAAGAAAGTTTATTGAGAGCCTTATAAAACTTAATAATTAAGATGCTGCTTTTAATTTTTCAACACTTATTCTTGAAAGTTGTTCTTCAGCATATTTCTTTGAAACAACCAATTTTTTGATTTCACTTCCAGGAAGATTAAACATTGCATCATTGAGTATTTCTTCACATAATGATCTTAATCCTCTAGCTCCTAAATTATAATCAATCGCTTTATCCACTATATAAGTTAAGGCGTCTTTTTTAAAATCTAATACGATATCATCCATATGAAATAATTTTACATATTGTTTAATCAATGCGTTTTTAGGATCTGTTAAAATACTCAAAAGTGCATTTTTATTTAAAGGATTCATATAGGTTACAACTGGTAGTCTACCGATAATTTCAGGAATTAGTCCAAAATCCTTAAGGTCCTTAGGGTTAATATGTTTTAAAATATTCTGTTTTGAAACAGAATCTTTTCCTACACTTTTATATCCAATTACATTTAAATTTAATCGCCTTGAAATATGTCGCTCAATTCCGTCAAAAGCTCCGCCAGCAATAAAAAGAATCTTTTCTGTATTAATTTCGATAAATTTTTGATCTGGATGTTTTCTTCCACCCTTTGGAGGAACATTTACAATTGTTCCTTCTAATAATTTTAGTAATGCTTGCTGAACCCCTTCCCCAGAGACATCTCTAGTGATTGAGGGATTATCACTTTTTCTAGCAATTTTATCAATTTCATCAATAAAAACTATTCCTTTCTCGGCTTTTTCTACATCATAATTTGCTGATTGTAATAATTTAGTTAATATCCCCTCAACATCTTCTCCAACATATCCAGCTTCAGTTAAAACAGTTGCATCTACAATAGCTAGAGGAACATCTAACATCTTAGCTATCGTTTTGGCAATTAATGTTTTTCCTGTTCCAGTTTGACCAACCATTATAATATCGCTTTTTTCAATCTCAACTTCATTTTCTACCTCTTGATTTAATCTCTTATAATGATTGTATACAGAAACGGAAATAACTTTTTTTGTGTAGTCTTGACCTATGATATAATCATCCAAAAAAAGCTTTATTTGCTGAGGCTTAAGAAGCTCTTGTTTAGATTTTTCTTGAGCATTATCTTTTGTGTTATTTTCTTGTAAGATAATTCCATTTGCTTGTTCAATACACAAATCACATATGTGTGCATCAATACCAGCAATAAGCAAACTTGTTTGGTCTTTTTTCTTACCACAAAATGAACATTGTAAATCAGATTTACCCATTTAACTTAATTTTTGGTAAGAATTTCATCAATCATTCCATACTCCAAAGCCTTCTCAGCTTTCATCCAATAATCTCTGTCGCTATCAGCATAAACCTTATCATAATTTTGACCAGTATGTTTACTAATAATCTTATATAACTCTTCCTTTAGGGATAATATTTCTCTAGTTGTTATTTCAATATCACTTGCTTGTCCTTGAGCTCCACCAAGAGGTTGATGAATCATAACCCTAGAATGGGTTAATCCACTTCTTTTACCCTTTTCACCTGCACATAATAATACAGCTCCCATAGAAGCTGCCATCCCTGTACAAATTGTAGCAACATCAGGTTTTATCAACTGCATGGTATCATAAATTCCTAAACCTGCATACACACTTCCCCCTGGGGAATTAATATATATTTGAATATCCTTTGTTGAATCTGTACTTTCAAGAAATAATAATTGAGCTTGAATAATATTAGCTACCTGATCATTAATGGCAGTACCCATAAAAATAATCCTATCCATCATTAATCTTGAAAAAACATCAAAAATTGCAATATTCATTTGTCTTTCTTCTATGATATTGGGTGTAAGTCCAGATGGATACATGCTACTTACAATATCATTAAAATAAGTACTACTTATACCCTGGTCCTTGATTGCAAATTTTTTAAACTCTTTTCCGTAGTCCATAATTTATGGTTTTATTATTTATAAATATAAGAATTACGATGGATATGCTTCTTTTATATATTCATCATAACTAACCTTTTTAAGTTTATATTTAAAATTTTTCTTAAAAAAGTCTAAAATTCTTGTGCTGGTTAATTGCTCAGTAAGTCTTTTGATTTCATCTTTGTTACTCATGACTCTTGCAATAATGCCATCTAGCTCTTTTTCATCAGGAATTGCTTGACCATATTGCATCATTTGATTCTTTATTAAATCAGTCGTGAAAGCTTTTAAATCTTCAAAATTAACCTGTAAATTATTATCAATAATTATTTTACTTTCAATTAATTGATACTTCATTCCTTTTTCAGATTTGTCATATTCAATCTTGGCTTCATCAATAGAAATTTTCTTTTCCGAGTTTAATTTCATCCATTTGATTAAAAAATCTGAGGGGAGATTAATTTTGGTAGAATTGATCAGATACTCTATAGTATCATTCATTAATTTTTGATCAACCTGGCCTTGGAATTGTTTAACAAAATCAGCTCCTAATTTGTTCTTCATTTCCGTTACACTCTTTATCGTATCTTTTCCAAAAACTTTATCAAATAATTCTTGGTCTAAATCAGCTAGTTGTCTTTCGTTTATTTCCTCAATTTTTATAACTAAATCATTCTTAAATTCCTTTGCTTTATCTAGTTCTATTTTTAAGCTTCTGGAAAGTTCTAATGCTTCCTTAAAAATTTTAGAACCATTTTCAGTCAACTCATCTCCTACCTTTAGTCCAATTAACTTTTTTACAAATGAAGGTTTTACGGATTCAACTTTAAACATGTTTGAATTGTTAATTTCGTCTGATTCTGAAATAAAAAGTGCTGTAACTTCAGATGTTTTATCAATTTTAGTTTTGGAAACTAATTTTCCATATTGAGATTGAATATTTTTAAGTTGATTATCAATCATCTTTTTATCAGCTTTTACCTCATATTTAATTATTGATTTCTTTGGTTTTAAGTTGATTTTAAATTCAGGAGTATATCCTATTTCAAAATTAAAATTAATTGATTCTGAATCCCAATCAATCTCATTATCAGTGTTTGGAATTGGGCCTCCTAAAATATCTAATTTTTGATCCTGAATATATTTTTTTAGATTAGAGTCTAGTAGCTTATTAATCTGATCAACTTTAACTGCATTTCCGTACTGTTTCTTTACTAATCCCATTGGCACGAAACCTTTTCTAAATCCTGGTATTTTGGCAGTTTTAGTATAGTTTTTTAATACTTCATTAACCTTTCCTTCGTAATCCTTCTTTTCAATTGATATTGAAATTATTCCAGATAACTTATTTGCTTTAGATATTGATATTTTCATTTAAAATAAAATTGGTCTGCGAAAGTACTCTTTTTTTTATAGGTCTCAAAAAGATTAAATGCTATTTAATCAGATTAGAGCTAATAATTTTGAGACAAATTCATCAGGTCTATCAGCATGAAGCCAATGACCAGCATTAGAAATACTAATTATGCTTGAATTTGGATAATAATTAAATATTAATTCATTATCAGAATCAAGAATATAATCAGATTTTTCTCCTTTGAAAAAAAACACGTCTTTGTAAAATTTTTTATCAGATTTTAATTCCTCACCAATTTTGTCAATGTTATCTGAAAGAGATTTTAAATTAAATCTAAAATCTAAAACACCTTCTTCTTTCCAGTAGATATTTTTCATGATAAAACTTATTAACCCTTCTTGTTTTATGCATTTTTCTAACTCTGATTTAATTTTTTTTCTACTGTTTAAAAAGTTAAAATCAATTTTTTTGAGGGCATCTATTATATATTGATGATGAATAGGATAATATTTTGGAGAAGTGTCAACAACTATTAGTTTTAAAATTAATTTTGGATACTTTAAACTAAATTTCATAGCAGTTTTACCCCCCATTGAATGACCTATTAAAATCATATTTTTAATTTTATAATAACTTATATAATTCAACAAGTCATTACACATCAGTTCATAGTTAAATTCGTCTGAATGAAAACTTCTACCATGATTTCTTTGGTCAATCAAGTGTACTGAAAAATTATTTTCTGTTAATTTTCTTGCAATTGAAATCCAATTATCTCCTGAACCAAGAAACCCATGAAGAATTAATATATATTTGTTTGAATTTCCTAATATTTTAGAGTGTAGAAGCATTATTTATAAAAGTAATTCAAGATATTTTTTTATTGTTTTCTCTAATCCTAAATACAAACTCTCACTTATTAGTGCATGACCTATTGAAACCTCAAGTAGGTTGTCAATATTATCTTTAAAATATTTAATATTTTTTAACGATAGATCGTGACCAGCATTAATTCCAATTCCTGAATTAGTTATCTCTTCAGCACATTTACAATAGTCTTTAATTGCATTTAAATTGTTATTTGAATATTGTCTCGCAAACTCCTCTGTATATAATTCAACCCTATCTGGATTAATTTGACAAAGAGAATTTATAAACTTTAATTCAGGATCTAAAAATATTGATGTTCTTATGTCATGAGAACGAAATTCATCCACGATTTCCTTTAGCATTTCTTTATTATTATTTGTATCCCAGCCAGCATTAGAAGTAATAGCATCAATTTCATCTGGAACCAAAGTGACTTGAGTTGGTTTTATATCCGTAACTAACTTTATAAACTTATCTATAGGATTTCCTTCAATATTAAATTCTGTATAAATAACATCTTTTAAATCATATACATCAGAGTACTTAATATGCCGTTCATCAGGCCTAGGATGTACGGTGATTCCAGCTGCTCCAAAAGCCTGTATATCTTTAGCAAAATCACAAACATTTGGATAATCACCACCTCTAGAATTTCTTAGAGTTGCAATTTTATTAATGTTAACACTAAGCTTGGTCATATTGGAAATTATAAGTCTTTTAATTTATACAAAACTAACTTATTTTTACTTAATTTTGAGCCTGTATAAGATGATAATTTTAGATTAAAATTTTGAAAGTTGCCCTATTTACAAAATTAGATATTTCAGAAAATAATGAACACATTTTTTCTGTTATAGATAGCCTTGCAAAAAATAAAATAGATTTTGAAATTGATGGTGAATCTTATGATTCTTTATCTTCTGTTAATAACAAAATTCAAAGTATAAATAGAATAAGTAAACTTAATAAAACTTATGATTTTGCTATTTCAATTGGTGGGGATGGAACGATACTTAGATGCGCTAAAGAAATTGGTGAACTATCAATTCCTATAATTGGTTTAAATAAAGGTAGGCTAGGGTTTTTAGCAAATTCAGCTGTGGAGCAAATTGATTTTATTTTAAAAAAAATAAGTAAATCTGACTTCAAAATTTCTGATAGAACTATAATTCAAGCTGAATTTGAAAAAAAAGTTAAGTATGCTTTAAACGAAATAACTGTTTCAAGAAAAAATACAACATCTTTAATTACAATAGATACAAAATTAAATGACCAGTATCTAAACACTTATTGGGCTGATGGACTAATTATATCTACTGCTACGGGTTCAACTGGTTACTCTCTCAGTTGTGGTGGTCCTATTATTATGCCAGACAGTAAAAATCTTGTTTTAACTCCTATTGCACCGCACAATTTAAATGCAAGACCCTTGGTTATTTCAGATGATAAGAAAATTGAAATTTCAATCATTAGCAGAGAAGATGAATATTTTATTTCTGCAGATTCAAATATATTTTCTGCATCTACAAAATCAAGCATTATTATTTCTAAAGCAGCACACACTCTTAAAATGGTTGAATTTGAAGATGACAGCTATATAAATACTTTAAGAGAAAAATTAATGTGGGGGAAAGATAAAAGAACAGAACAATAATTTGACCCAATTATAGTTTATGTTTAAAAGTAAATTTTTGACAAAAAATAAACGATATACAGTAATAATATTTGTTTTTTTTACACAAATATGCTTATCTCAGATTTATGAGGTAGGAATTTCCTATGGTAAATCTAATTTTATTGGAGACGTTGGAAACACTTCCTTTATCAATCCTAAAGATGATATCTTTGGAGGTGTTTTAAAATGGAATAGAAGCCCTCGACATGCATATCGCATATCATTCTTGAGATCTAAATTAAGTGGTTTTGATATTCATTCTCAAGATCCTAGGAGAATAGAAAGAGGTTTTAGTTTTGAAACTCCTATAAATGAATTTAGTATTGGTATGGAATTTAATTTTTTTGATTATGACTTACATGATTATAATGTTTTATTTACACCATATATTTTTAGCGGTTTAATGTACACTAAATTTGATGAGCAAATTCTTCAAAATGGTAATTTAATAAACACTAATAGTTTGAAATCAACATTTGGTATACCAATGATTATTGGATTAAAACATAGATTTTACGATAATATTATTTTATCCATCGAAATTGGAGCAAGATATACATTTACAGATAAAATTGATGGAAATAATTTAAACAACGAAAATTTAAGTTATAACTTTGGAAATATTAATAATAACGATTGGTATATGTTTTCAAATTTTAATATCACCTACACCTTTGGTAAAAAACCTTGTTATTGTAATATTGATTAATGGATTTAGCCAGTATAGATAAAAAAAATATACCTGAGCACATAGCAGTCATAATGGATGGCAATGGAAGATGGGCAAAAAAGAAAGGTATGCGTCGTGAATATGGACACAGAGCAGGAAGAAAAGCTGTTAAGAAAATTGTTGAATCATGTGTTGAGCTAAAAATAAAAAACCTTACCCTTTATGCTTTTTCAACAGAAAACTGGAATCGACCAAAATTAGAAATTGATTTTTTAATGCAGTTATTATTACTTTCCTTAAAAGATGAATTGAAAAATTTAAACAAAAATAATATCAAATTTGAGACAATAGGTAATCTTGAAAGGCTTCCTAAAAAAATAAGTAATTACTTAAAAAAAGTAAAAGAAGAAACTAAAGATAATTCGGCTCTTACTTTAACCTTGGCGCTAAGTTATGGCAGTAGAAATGAAATAGTTAACGTAGTCAAAGAAATTTCAGAGAAAGTTAAAAATAATATAATTTCTTCAAAAAAAATTGATGAAACCGTAATAAATGACCATCTTTACACCCGTCATTTACCTGATGTTGATTTACTGATAAGGACAAGTGGCGAAAAAAGAATTAGCAACTTTTTGCTTTGGCAAATTGCATACTCTGAGCTATATTTTACAAAAAAACTATGGCCAGACTTTAATAAAAGTGATTTGTATCAAGCTATAATTAGTTATCAAAAAAGAGAAAGAAGATTTGGAAAAACTAGTGAACAAGTTAATTAATTTACAAAACCCCTTAAAGGAATTCAACCTTTTAGCTAAGCTAATGATGCTTGCATTAATTTTCGTTTTTTCTCAATCTGCGAATTCACAAAATAATATTGAAAGATATAATATCGGAGAAATTAAAGTTTCTGGAAACACTTCTTTTAGCCCCATTACAATAGTGACTTTTTCAGGATTACGAGAAGGAGATGCGATAAGTATTCCTGGTGAAAAATTAAGTAATGCTATAAAGAAATTGTGGGGGTCAAACCTTTTTAGTTCAGTGAATGTCTATAAGACAAAAGTAGAAGACGGAATAATCAACCTGGAAATTGAGCTTTATGATTTACCCGAATTAAGGGAATTAGAAGTAACAGGTGTTAAGAAAAGAAAAATAGAAGAAATTATCAAAGAAAATAAGCTTCAAACTGGAGTTAAAGTAACTGAAAATCTTATCACAACAACTAAAAATTATTTAGAAAATAAATACAAGAAAAAAGGGTTTTTAAATGCTAAAGTCATTATTAAAACTGAAGAAATATTAGACTCTACAAAAAAATCTAAAGTTAAAATGACCCTTGATATAGTAAAAGGAAATAAAATTAAGATTAATGAAATTAGATTTAACGGTATTGAAGAATTAAAAGCCAAGACTCTTGAAAAGGCTATGAAAGATACCAAAAGAAGAAAATTTTACAGAATTTTTAAAAGGTCTAAATATGTCCCTGATGATTTTAAAGAAGATCTTTCTAGAATAGTTGATAAATACAAAGAAAACGGATTTAGAGATGCAAGAATAATTTCTGACACAGTGCTAAATAATGATGACCAAGATATTGATGTATCTATCTCGTTAATTGAAGGTTCAAAATATACTTTTGGTAAAATTGATTACTTAGGAAACAGTGTTTATACCGACCAACAACTAAATCAAATTTTAAAAATTAAAGAAGGAGACACATATAATGGAGTTGAACTTGAAAAAAGAATTGCTGATAGATCAGACCCAGATGCTGATGATTTAAGTAACCTTTATCAAAATAATGGATACCTATTTTCTTCAATAACTCCAGTTGAAGTAAATGCAGATGGAAATATTATTGATTTAGAAATAAGAATTAACGAAGGTAAGCCAGCTTACTTTAATAAAATTACTGTTGTTGGTAATAACAAAACAAATGATCATGTTATTTATAGGGAAATTAGGACTAGACCTGGTCAACTATACAGTAAAGCTAACGTGTTTAGATCTTTGAGAGAACTTGGACAATTAGGATTTTTTGACCCACAACTAATTTCTCCTGATTTTAAAAATATTAATCCAAATGATGGTACAGTAGACTTAGAATATACTTTAGTTGAAACTGGTTCAAGCCAAATTGAGCTTCAAGGTGGATATGGAGGTGGTGGTTTTATCGGAACTATCGGTCTTTCATTTAATAATTTTTCAATAAAAGATATCTTCAAAAAGGAGGCTTATAATCCCATTCCTATGGGTGATGGACAAAGACTAGCATTGAGACTTCAAGCAAGTAGATTTTATACCGTTAATAGTTTTAACTTTACCGAGCCTTGGCTTGGAGGGAAAAGACCTGTTCAATTTTCGGTTCAATTATCTCAAACAAAACAGTTTATGTTTAATCCATACAACTATACAGCTGATAAATCTAAATACTTTAACATTTCTGGGGTTTCTGTTGGTTTAGCTAAAAGACTTACTGTTCCTGATGATTATTTTACTCTTTCTCAATTTATTGGATACCAATACTATGATTTAAACGAGTATAATACTGGGCTGTTTACATTTGGTAATGGATCTTCAAATAACTTATCATACACCGTGGCATTAAGTAGAAATAACACATATACAGATCCTATTTATCCAACAGGTGGTTCTAATTTCACTCTTTCTGCGAAACTTACATTTCCTTATTCTGCTTTTAACGATGTTGACTACAAAGCTCTTAAGGATGAGAGAAATGATTTAGTAGACCAATTAGCCATTGACCCCTCAGATATTTCTGCTGGTGATAGAATAGCTGAAATCGATCAAGAAAGATATAAATGGCTAGAGTTTTATAAAATAAAATTTAAAGGAGAATGGTTTACCGCACTGACCAAAAAACTTGTTTTGAGACCTGCTTTTGAATTTGGATTTTTAGGAGCATATAATAATGATAGAGGCGTTATTCCTTTTGAAAGATTTTTTCTAGGAGGTGATGGAATGGGAATGTATAATTTAGATGGTAGAGAAAATATTCCTCTTAGAGGATACCCAAATCAATCCCTTTCAGCTCAAGACGGTGGATCAATTTATAATAAATATTCGCTAGAACTGAGATATCCTATTAGTTTGGGTGAGCAGGCTAAAATATTTGCTCTTACATTTGTTGAAGGCGGTGCATCATATAATAGCTTTAGAGACTTTGATCCGTTCTTACTTAAGAGGTCTGCAGGTATAGGTGTTAGACTATTTATGCCACAATTTGGATTACTTGGTATTGACTTTGGTCATGGGTTTGATCCTGTACCAGGCCAGTCTACCAAGCATGGCTGGGAAACACATTTTATCTTTGGACAAAACTTTTAATAAAATATTTGAACGATTTTTACGTTCTAATTTATCATGAAAAAGACCTATATTTTTATTCTATTGTTATTAATAACAACTTTTATGAATGCTCAGAGAGGAGTAAAAATAGGTTATATTGACACTGAATACATTCTAGAAAATCTTCAAGAATATAAACAAGTATCTACAAGATTAGAGGAAAAGGCAAAAGATTGGAAAAAAGAGATTGAAGATAGGGCCAGAAAAATTGAACAAAAAAAAGAAGCTCTCAACTCAGAAAGAATTTTATTAACCAGTGAAATGATTGAAGAAATTGAAGAAGAAATAAGCTTTGATGAGGAAGAACTAAATGAATATCAACAAAAAAGATTTGGCCCCAGAGGTGATTTAATCATACAAAAACAACAATTAATACAACCTATTCAAGATCAAATATTTAATGCAATCAAAGAATTAGCAAAATCTAAAAATTATGATTTTATATTTGATAAGTCTGCTGATATTGTCATGCTTTACTCAGACCGAAGATATGATATTAGTGATCAAATCTTAAGAACTATCTCAAGGGCTAATAACAGAAGGAAGCTAGACTCAAGAAAAGATAAAAGGGAGGTGGAAAATGAAAGTCTTATAGATGATTCTATCGATGTGACTGAAGTTATAGATGATAATAAGAATGATATTGAAGATAAAGAAGATACTAAAGTAAAATCAACTGAACCTAAAAAAAAGTTAACTGTTAAAGAACTATTGGAGCAAAGAAAACAAAAAAATAGTAACAAAAGAAAAGTAAAAGATTAGTACCTTTACTTAATTAAATTTATAAACTCAAAATATTGATTATGAAACAGATTAGAATATCACTAGTAATTTTATTTTTTGCAATTAGTTTTTCAACAATTGCTCAATCTAAAATTGCACATATTAATACCACTGAACTCGTTGCATCAATGCCTGAAATGAATGATGCTAAATCTGAACTAGAAAAACTTGCAAAAACTTATGAGACTGATATCCAAACTATGGCTGCTGAACTTCAAAGTAAAGTAAAACAGTATGACACTGAAGCTGCAGCTCAAACTGATGAAGAAAATGCGAAAAGACTTCAGGAAGTTCAAGGGATGGAACAAAGTATAAGACAATACCAAGCACAAGCACAGCAAGAGTTACAAAAAAAAGAATTTGATTTATTAAAGCCTATCACTGAAAAAGCTCAGGCTGCAATTAATAAAATAGCTAATTCTTTAGGTTTTGATTATGTATTAGACTCAACTCAAGGTCAGGGAGTTATTGTTGCCAATGGTACTGATTTGATGGAAGAAGTGAAAAAAGAACTAGGTTTCTAAATGAATATTTAAGTAACATTAAAAAAGCTGTCTATAATAGGCGGCTTTTTTTGTATATAGACTATGAATAATCCTATTGGAATTTTTGATTCAGGGATAGGTGGAATATCAATTTTAGAAAAATTAGAGAATGTTCTACCATTTGAAAACTTTATCTATTTGGCAGATAATGATAACTGTCCTTATGGTAATAAATCAAAAGAGGAAATAATTAAGTTTAGTTTTAAAAACTGTGAAAAGTTAATTGAACTTAATTGTAAAATTATAATTGTTGCATGTAATACCGCTACAACTAACTCCATTAATTTTTTAAGGAGTAAAATTTCTATTCCAATAATCGGAATTGAACCTGGATTGAAACCAGCAATAATCCACACTAAAACAAAAAATATTGGTGTATTGGCAACAGAACAAACTTTAGACAGTAATCTGTTTTTTGAAACTTTAGCTAAAAATAAAATTGAAGATATTAAAATACATGAACAGGTAGGTTTCGATCTTGTTAAAATGATTGAAAATGGAGAAACTGATGAAAATAAGCTATACAATATCCTACAAAACTATTTAAGTCCGATGATTGATAAAAACATTGATTGTTTAGTTTTAGGCTGTACACATTACCATTACATAATTGACACAATTAAAAAAATTATTCCTAAAAATATACAACTAATAGACACTATTACACCTGTGACAAATCATACGATTAATATACTTAAGCTAAATAATCTTATAAATACATCAAATGAAAAAAGATACGTTAAAGTATTTTTTAACGGCAACAATTTATCCAGAAAATTTATCGGAGACGACTATAAAATAAGATATTTGAAATTTTAAATTATTTCAGCCAAGGGCATTCACAATTATACCTTTTTTTCCTGCATCCAAAGTTAAAACCAAGAGTTATCTGATGATAGCCTCCGTTGTCAAAAACTACAGAATTAGACTGGTATGAATAGTTGTAGGCAAAAACAAAACCGTTTAATTCTAATCCCAATAGTGGGGTAATATATTGAAGTTTTTGAGTTTTAATTTGATCTTGAGAATTTAAATATTCTGCTCCGTCAAAACTGTTTCTGTAAGAAAGCCCAGCCCATAACCTTCCAAAATCGGTTTCTTTGTATACTTTAAAATTAACATCTGCAAATGTTTCTTTAGTTGCATCTTTATGAGCAAACATTAGAGAAGGTTCAAAATTCCAATTGTTAGATGAATCTGAAAATAAATATCCAGTAGAAAAAAGATATGTTCTTAAATTATTATAGCTTAAACCTTGTTCATTGAAATTTATACCATCATTATTTAGTAGGTTTTTAATCGATGCGTGTGCATAAAAGTCTAAATATTGATAAGAAAAACCAAAGTCAATATTGAAATCTGTTGCACTTTGTTCAAAACCAGAAATAAGGGGATCAAAACCACCTGCAAGAAAGGATGATTCATCTAGTTTGTATTGTATCAATCCAGCACTCAGACCAAAGGACAACATATCTAAATCTAATTCACTTCTTGAAAACATAATGTGATGTGCATATGTCACATAAGCTCCCGACTGAGAATGATAACCATTTTGATCTTTGAAAGCAATTGTTCCTAATGCTGACCTTGAATCACCAATTCTTCCATTTATGCTAACTGTTTGAAGATTAGGCGCCTCATCTTGATCCATCCATTGTTTTCTTCCAGTAAATCTAACCTTTGTACAGTTTGATGCTCCGGCCATAGAAGGAAATAATAAATAAAAATTATCCGTTAAATAATCAGAGTAGATAGGTAAGCCTTCTTGCGAATAAGAATTTGTATTAAATAACAGTAATACAAAAAACGATAAAATAATCTGATTAGCTTTCATTTTATATTTATTAAAACATCAATAACTATACCGTTAAAATGTAAGTCGGTCAAATATATAAATTTTAATAGACATATCTATTTTTTTATTTCTGCAAAGCCTCATATTTACTATTTTTGTATTCATAATATGAATTATGGAGTTTTTAGTAAAAATAGAACGAACACAAAATAAGTTTATAAATAAATTTGAGATTAATAAGTTTATTACAAATCATTTAAACTATGAATTTAACAATATAGATGAAGCAAAAAACTCTCAATTAGCTCAGGAATTATTTTATTTACCGTTTGTAAAAAAGGTATACATTACTCCCTCATTTATTTCAATTGAGAGGTTTAATATAGTCGAATGGGGAGATGTTGAAGAAGAGGTTAAAAATTTAATAGAAAATTATCTTAATAGTAATCAAGAAGTTGTAAGTGAATCTAAAAAAGAAAAAAATAATCCCATTTCTATTTACTCAGAAAGCACTCCTAACCCTGGTGTATTAAAATTTGTTTCAAATAAATTAATTGTGGATGACAGTTTTGAATTTAATAACATTGACGAAGCCCAACAAATGGAATTTGCAAAAAAATTATTTGAGCTCCCATATGTAAAGAGTCTTTATATCTCTAAAAACTTTGTTTCAATAACAAAATATGATATTAAAGAATGGGATGAAATCACGAATGAATTAAGAAACTTTATTAAAAATTATTTAGAAAATAATGAAATAAATTTCTCAAAAGAAAAAAAGGAAAAGAAAGAAATAAGCTTAGATGAAACCTCAAAACAAATAGTTTCTATTCTTGATGAATATATAAAACCTGCTGTAGCCTCTGATGGTGGAAATATCTTGTTTGATTCATACGATTCTGATAGAAAAATAGTTAAAGTAATTCTTCAGGGTGCATGCAGTGGATGCCCATCATCAACTATAACATTAAAAAATGGAATAGAAAATATGTTAAAGGAAATGCTTTCAGATAAAGTAGATTCAGTAGTTGCAATAAACGGATAAAATATAATCATTTTGTACTTTTGAAAATATGAGAAATAATTTCTTAAAAATTTTCACTTTAATTTTTGTTTTAACTTCATGTAATTCTAATGATAATATGGAAAATGGGAATAATTTAAAAAATGAATCCAGTCCTTATTTACTGCAACATGCCGAAAATCCTGTTAATTGGAATCCATGGAACCAGAAATATTTAGATCTTGCTGAAAAAGAAAATAAACTGGTTATTATAAGTGTTGGCTATGCATCATGTCATTGGTGTCATGTCATGGAAAGAGAAAGTTTTCAAGATTCAACAGTTGCAGAATTAATGAATGATAAATTTATCTCTATAAAAGTTGACAGAGAAGAACGACCCGATATAGATCAGGTATATATGAATGCAATCCAGCTTATAACTGGAAGCGGAGGTTGGCCCTTAAATGTGATTACATTACCTGATGGCAGACCAATTTGGGGGGGAACTTATTTTTCAAAAGAACAGTGGTTATCGGCACTGACCCAAATTTCAGAAATCTATGAAAAAGAACCTGAAAAATTTCTTTTATACGCGGAGAGGGTTCAAGAAGGGATTAATTCACTTAATATAATAGACTCAAAAACTAACAATTTTGAATCTGTTGATTTAAATAAATATGCAGAAAAATTATTAGGAAATATAGACAATAAATTTGGAGGTTTTAGAGGTGCACCTAAGTTTATGATGCCAAATAATTTAGACTTTTTGTTAAGATATAGTATTCAGGCTGGAAATGATTTTTCTAAAGATCAAATTCTAAATTCTTTGAATATGATGGCTTACGGCGGGATTTTTGACCATATTGATGGTGGTTTTTCAAGATACTCGACAGATGAAAAATGGCATGTCCCCCACTTTGAAAAAATGCTTTATGACAATGGTCAACTTATGAGTCTTTATTCGAAAGGATATAAAGTATCAAAAGAAAATCTTTATAAAGAGGTTGTATATGATATTCATAAATATGTCCATTCAGAGATGAAAGATATTTCTGGTGGATTTTATTCTTCATTAGATGCAGACAGTAAATTAGATGATGGAACATATATTGAGGGAGAGTACTATACATGGGAAAAATCAGAACTGAAGGATTTAATTAAAAATGACTTTGCATTATTTTCTGATTATTATAATCTAAATGATTATGGATACTGGGAGGAAGAAGAAAAATACATTTTAATAAAAAACACTTCTGATAATGATTTTATATCAGCCCATGAACTAACAAAAGATGAATTTATAAAAAAGAAAAATAAATGGACGCTTATTCTTAAAAAAGCAAGAATAAATAAAAATAAGCCAAGTTTAGATTATAAAATTATAACATCTTGGAATGGACTAATGATAAGTGGATATGTGGATGCATATAAAGCATTTAATGACGAAATATTTAAAAATGAAGCAATTGATGCAGGGGAATTTATTTTCAAGAAGCTGGTAAAAAGAGACAATGGACTTTATCATAATTATGTTAATGGCACCAGCAAAATAAACGGATATTTAGAAGACTATGCTACAGTTATTCAAGCTAGTCTTGATTTATATGAAATTACTCTTGAACAGATTTGGTTAGAAAGAGCTTTAGAACTATCAGAGTATGTGACAGAGAACTTTTCAGATGAAGAATCTAAATTATTTTTCTTTACATCGAAAAAAGATGAAGATTTAATTTCAAGATCTATTGAATTTAGAGATAATGTAATTCCATCTAGTAATTCAATAATGGCAAAAAATCTATTTAGACTATATCATTACTTTGATAAAGAAGAATATTTTAAAAGAGTCAAAGACATGTGTCTTGCGGTTAGTTCAGAATTTGAAACTTACCCGAGTGGCTATTCAAACTGGTTTGATTTAATATATAATATAAAATCAAATTATTATGAAATTGCAGTTGTTGGAGACAATGCTATTAATCAAACAAATAAACTTAACTCAAAATATATTCCTAATAAGCTAATCATAGGTTCAAAGTCTGAGAATAATTTACCTCTATTAAAAAACAGATATGTTAAAGGAAAAACGCTTATATATGTATGTGTTAATAAGGCATGTAAAATGCCTACGGAAAGTTTAGCTGAAGCAATTTCAATGATTAGTTTTTAATCTTTTCACCTCCAAAATTTTTAAGATATTTTGGCTGAAAGTCTGAAAGAATTACAAAGTCTTTATTTTTAAATTTTGAATAAGAAAGACTTGACATTTCATTAGAAGATGGAAGTTCAAGTTTAGTATATTTTGCATTTTCATGTTTGATAAATTTCATGATTTTATCGTTACAATTACCAACAAAATTTACCGTAGATGATTCCAATATATCGGAAAAGGAATTTGGATTTAATATTAAAGAATCTGTTTTAGATATTTTTTTTGGAATTTTACATAGATTACTTTTAAAAACAGAATAATAAATTTCATCCCTTCTTGCATCCATTGCTGAGATTATATATCCCTCTGAACACTCAACTTTTCTAGCTAAAATAAACATCGTATCTACAGCTATCAAAGGAATTCTTAATGCAAAACAAATTCCTTTAGCAGCTGAAACCCCAATTCTGAGTCCTGTATATGAACCAGGGCCTTCGGAAATGGCAACTGCACTTAAATCATTTGGTGATAATTTAATTTTCTTAAATAATTCATCAATAAATACATGTAATGACTTTGAATGAGAATATTTTTCAAAATTTTCTTCTTTAAGACTAATTATCTTGGCTCCATCAGAAATAGAAACCGAACAATTTGTACTTGATGTTTCAATATTTAAAATTATAGACACTTAACTATCTTTTACCAAGGTAATAATCTAATACTTTTGTTTTAAATATGAAATCATATTTAGCATTTATTAATGAAGATCTTGCATTTAACAACCTAATTCTTGACTGTTCTAAGTCAAAAGAATTCAAAGCTCCTAACGCATAACGTTCTTGAGAATTTTCAAAGGCCAACTCCTGCGAACCCAACGATAACTGCGCTGCTTCAAAAGCTTTTAATGCAGCTCTGGCGTCTGTAAATGCCCTTTGAATAGTGGATTCAAGACTTATTTTTACCTGGTCAAGAGCCAAATTAGTTGTCTCTTCTTGTATTTTGGATTTTTTAACCTGTGCTTTTGTTTGATTTCTGCTAAATATTGGTATCGAAATATTCATGTTAATGGAATGTCCTTTATTATCATTTATTTGATCAATAAATTTATCATCCTCCGTTAAGTTAGAAAAGTTAGCAGATGCATTAAAGCCATAACCCATAGATATGTTAGGCAAATATGCACTTTTTGAAATCTTCGTTCCTAATCTAGCCAATTCAATATCTCTTTCAGCAACCTTAATTTCGTTTCTGTTCTCCATAGCATAGTTAAGAATAGGAGCAATGTCATCATATATTAAATTTGCAGATGGAGCATCAATTTGAATAATCTCAACATCAAAATTATCATACGGCAATTGTAGTAATTGAGACAAGCTTAATAATGCTAAATCATGATTATTTTCAGCAATAGTCAGGCTTTGTATGTCCCTACTATATGTTGCTTGCATTTCGATAAGCGTTGACATGGGTTCAGATCCAGCATCAACCATGACCTTTACTTGCTGAACCTGAAACTTGGAGAATTTCACTTGTGATTGTGCAAGTTCTAGATTTTCTTTATTAAATAAAACGTTTAGATATGTATTCGCTACATTTAAAGATATATCATCCTTTAATCTTTCCAACTCATATTGGTTTCTCTCCAAGTTGAGTTTGCTTTGATTTAGCAGATTAATATTTCGAAATCCATTAAAAACACTTTGAGAAAAACCAACACCAAGTGATGTGGAATAAAACTCCCTGTCTCTAAATTCACCCGGAAACACTTCAATATTTCCTAAGCTTGCTCCACCACTTATATTTGAACTTATAGCAGGTAAAAAATTTCCCTTAGCACTAACAATATCTTGTTCAGAAGACAATAAACTATTTTTTGCCTGAAGAATTGTAATATTATTTTCCAATGCATGTTTTACACATTCTTCTAATGTCCAAATATTGTCTTGAGCAAAAGAAACACTAGCTAACAATAAACAAAGTTTAAAAATTTTAATTTTTTTCATAATCGTACAATAATTTTAGTCTTCTAATTCTCTTGAATTTTCATCTTGTCTTCTTCTTGCCTCATCTTCATCTTCATCTTCAACAGAATTCCATACTTTAATTTTATCCCCTTCCTTAATCCCTTTTAATATCTCAACATTTATTCCATCAGAAATTCCAACTTCAACATTTTTAGTACTAAATGAACCATCATCCTTTAATATCTCAACAAAAGGTTTATCAGTAATTCTGTTAAATTGAAGTAACGATTCATTAATACAGAGAATATTTTCTTTTTGCCCAATAGACATAATTGCATTTGCACTGTACCCTGCCCTTACATTAACACTTTCAGGTATACTTACATCAGCCTTAATTTTGAACTGAACTGCCCCACCTAACTCAATTCCTTTAGGTGCAACAAAAGTCAACTTAGCTTTGAATTCATCTTTTTCAAGTGCTCCAAGTATTACTTTAATTTCAGTTCCCTCTTCAAGCTTTGAAACTTCAGTCTCATCTACTTGTCCTTCAAAAATCATCTTTGTCATATCAGCTACAGTAGCAATCGTAATACCAGCATTAAATGTATTACTTTCAACAACTTGGTCCCCTTCCCTAACTGGTATTTCTAAAATTGTACCAGAAATTTGAGCTAGAACATTAGTGTTAGCAGTACTACCACCCGTCAATGTACCCTGTTTTATAATTTTAAAATCATTTTCTGCTTGCCTTAAAGATTCTCTAGACTGCTCCATTGATAGTTGGCTATTTTCAAAATCTTGTTTAGAAATAACTCCCTTTTCAAATAATTTTTCACTTCTATCAAATAATTTCTTGGAGTTATCATATGATAATTTTGCAGAATTAATTCTACTTCTTGCACTGATTAAAGCTTGTTCGTTTGGGACAACTCTAATATTTGCAATTAGATCTCCTCTCATTACAACATCTCCTTCTTCAACAAAGATTTTGTCAATTATCCCACTAACTTGTGGCTTCAGTTGAATTTCATCTTCAGGATTAAGTTTTCCTGTTGCAACAACTTCTTTTTCTATTGAAGTATAAAAAGGTTGCTCCGTTTTATAATCAATTATCGAAGCTGAATTTGCATTTTTAAAATAATTTAAAACGTACAGCAATGATCCTATTACTAGAATTAAAACTATATACTTAATTTGTTTTCTCATTTATCTAATTTTTAATTTATTTATTCTTCTCTTAATGCGTCAATTGGTTTAATACTTGTTGCTCTATTTGCAGGAATTAATCCAATTAAGGTGCCAAATACAACTAATATTATCACTGATATAAATACCACGATGATAGGTACTGATGCATTTATTAAAACTGAGTCAGGGCCACTACCAAAAGCAGAGTCCATAGCAATCAATATCCAACCACCAGTGATAATTCCAAAAATTCCAGCAATTATAGTTAAGAAAATTGATTCTAAGACAATCTGTCTTTTTATTTCAAAAGGCGTTGCTCCTATTGCTCTTCTAATTCCAATTTCTTTAGTTCTCTCTTTAACAGTTATTAATAATATATTTCCAATGGCAAATACTCCAGCAATCAAAGTAGCAATTCCTACAAACCAAGTTAGAAATTGCATACCCATTAAAAAACCTTCGAATCTTTCAAATAATTCCCCAAGATTAAAACTTCCGAAAGCACGATTATCATCTGGATGTACATAATTTAAATTTTTTAACACAAGTTTTACATCATTTTCTATCTGTTTAATATCATAACCATCTTCTCCAGTGACAGTAATCCATCCAATATTATCTCCTTGATTATAAACATTTTGAAAAGTTGTAAAAGGTATATGTAACTCTCCGCCAAAATCAAAATCTCCTTGCTCAAAAACACCTATAACTTTATAGCTTATTTCATTAATTTTAATAAACTCTCCAATCGCTTTTTCATCTATTTCAAATAGCTGTTTGTAAACATCATCAGAGATTACGGCTACCTTTTTGTTATCATCAATATCTAATTGATTAATAAATCTACCGCTTATTAAATTCTTTTTTTGAATTTGATCTAACAATGGGAAATCCCCTGAAAGACCAAAATTATCATATTGAACTCCTCTTACAACTTGAACATCTCGAGCATTTCTTGGCAAAAGAAACTTAATACCATTAACTTGATTTTTAATTTTTTCTAAATGTGAAAATTTAAGTCTAGGTCTACGCCCTTCTTGATATCCCTTAAAAGCCCTACTCGTTGACTGACCCCATATAAAAACACTATTGGTTGCATAATCGCCAAACTGAACACTAAACTTATTTTCAATTCCTTTTGCTGAACCTAAAAGACCTATTAAAAGCAAAATACCCCACCAAACACCAATCATTGTAATAACAGTTCTTAGCTTATTTTTTGTTAAGCTTTCCCTTAATTCCTGCCAAGTATCTTTATCAAATAAAAATTTAAACATGTTATTCGTCTCTTAGTGCTACAATAGGTTTAATACTTGCTGCTCTTTTAGCAGGAATATAACCTGCAAGGGTTCCAGCTATAACCAATGTTATTGTTGCCGCTACAACCAAAGATGTACTAACGCCAGGGTCAGTAATCCAATAATCCTCTAAATCAAAACTATTTAATACTGCACCTCCAACAAGTAAGCCGACATATCCAGCAATTGCAGTAATAAAAATAGATTCTAAAATTATAATCAAAATAATCGAGTTTGGAGGTGCTCCAAGAGCTTTTCTAATACCTATTTCTTTTGTTCGTTCCTTTACAATAAAAATCATAATATTACTGATACCTACTACACCAGCTACTAAAGTTCCCATGCCAATAATTAAAACTAGTATAGCTAAAACTCCGTTAAATTGGGTTATTTCTTGATTTTCTCTAGCTCTATTCCTAGCTCTAACGGCTGATTGATCATTTTTTGCGACAAAGAAAATATCTTTTATTTTGTCAACTATCTTATTTCCAAAAGCAATTGCCTGATCTTCACTAAGGGTTTGATTATATGTTAGATTTATTTGATCTATATAATCATTGTTTCCATAAATCTTTTGTGCTGTAGAAATTGGCATATATATTATTCTTGCTTCATTGCTGTCTGAACCCTCAGTTCTTTCAACAAAGACCCCTACTATTTTAAATTTTATTTTGTTTAAATCTAAATACTTACCTATTGGATTAATATCTCCGAATAAATCCTCAACTACTAGATTTCCAATAACTATGTTTTTTGTATTATTTTTTAAATCAAGGGGATTAATAAATCTACCCTTTACCATTTCTGATTTCTCTATAAATTGATGATCAGGGTTTACAGCTCTAACCGAATAATTACTTTTTTCTGAACCAAAACTAGCTGTAACATTTTTATAAACCCTGCCAGTTATAAATTCAATATCATCACTAAATTCTTCTTTTAATGTTTTGTATAATGCATTATCAAATTGAATTCTTCTGCCTGTTTGATAACCTTCAACAGCCTTTGATGTACGACCTGAGTTTATAAATATAGAGTTGCTTGCATCACCTGCAAACTCATTATTAAATGTGTTCTGGAAACCATTAGCTATTCCAAATAAAATTGTAAATAACATAATTGCAAATGCTACCGTAAAACCTGATAAAAGGGTTCTGAGTTTATTTTTATTTAAACTCTGAAATACTTCTCTAAATAGACCAAAATCTATCATTATGTTAATCTGTTTTGCTTAATTTTTTTATCCTCCATTATAACGCCATCCTTTAATCTTACAATTCTTTTACACATCAAAGAAATATCTTCTTCATGGGTAACAATTAAGATTGTCTTCCCCTCATCATTTAATTGTTGAAGAAATTGCATGATTTCATGTGATGTAGCTGAATCTAGTGCTCCAGTTGGTTCATCAGCTAATAGTAATTTAGGTTCTGCCGCTAATGCTCTTGCAATTGCAACCCTTTGCTTTTGACCACCAGAAAGTTCATTAGGTAAGTGAGTTGACCAGTCAGCTAGTCCAACTTTATTTAAATGAAACATTGCCTTTTCTTGTCTTTCTTTTCTTTTCAATCCCTGATAATATAAAGGTAATGCGACATTTTCGAGTGCATTCTTAAAATTTATCAAATTAAAAGACTGAAAAACAAAACCTAAGAATTTATTCCTGTATTGAGCTGCTTTCTTTTCAGTTAAATCCTTTATTTCAATACCATCTAAAGTATATTCACCTGAGTCAAGTTCGTCAAGAATCCCAATAATATTCAGCAATGTTGATTTTCCAGAACCTGAAGACCCCATAATTGCTACCATTTCCCCTTTATCTACATGAAGATTAATTCCCTTAAGAACGTGAAGACTTGAATCTCCCATTTTATAAGACTTATGAAGGTTATTTATTTTTAGCATTTAATCTAATTATTTGTAGTTACAAAGATTAGTAAAAAGAAGGCGAAATCTTGTTAATTAGTTGTTAAAACAAGAAGTATAGATGTTAACTTTTAATTTAATAATTAAAAGATTAATAGAATTTTACTTTTTGAATTTTTTATACACAAAAAATATCATAAAGAATACAATTACATAAGGAAGAAAAGCCAAATACATTATCCCGTTATTTATCCCTTCAGACAAACCTTCATTTTCACTACTTTCTAATACAGCTCTACACATAGCGCACTGAGAATAACTTGGAATAGAAAAAAGAATAAAATGAAAAGCAATGACAATCCTATTCTTCATAATTAAATATAATAAGGTGAAATCATTAAATAAACTACAACTCCTGTAACAGCTACGTATAACCATATTGGAAAAGTTATTTTAGCTATTTTTTTATGCCTTTCAAAATCATTTGCAATGGCTCTTACATAAGAAATAAGGACGAATGGAATAACAGTAATTGACAAAAGTATATGAGAAATTAATATAAAATAATAAATATACTTTATTAATCCCTCGCCTTCAAATTTTGTAGGATCGCTTGTAATATGGTAAGCAATATACATTACCAGAAAACATAGAGAAAGACCAATGCAAACTTTAATTAAATTTTCATGAATAAGTCTTTTTCCTTTTTTTATAAAATATATGGCCATTACCAAAATAATAGCAGTTATTCCGTTAATAGTAGCATAAATTGGTGGTAAAAATTTAAGAGGTTTTGCTATGGGTAAATTTTCCAATAATATTATTGCTTCAAAATTCGGTGATCTTAAATCAAATATCAACTTATCTGCATCCCACTTTAAAAAAAGCAGAAGTGCAACAACAACAGGGACTAGAACTGAAATTATTAAAGTTAGTTTATTGTATAATTTTATATTATCTGAATTCATTTTACTCACTTAATAATTTTAAGATATCTTCTTTCAATATAGTAATTTCTTCAGCTTCACCATTAGAGTCTAACTTTTCATCAAAATCAACTGAACCCTTATAATATATTTTTGGATTACCAAATTGATCAACTCTAGACCTAATATATCCTTCTTTGTCAATTATTGCAAAATAACCAGAATGTTCAAAACCATCTACAAAATCTGAGCTAGCGGCAGTATAAAGATTAAAACCCTCATTTGCTAGTTTATAAATGTCACTTCTATCACCTGTCAAAAGATTCCAATTAAGATTATTTATACCATTTTCTTTAGCATATAATTTTAGTACTTCAGATGTATCAAATTCAGGGTTAATTGTAAAGGATGCAATTCCAAAATTTGGAAATGCCGTGAAACTATTTTGTATATGTACAAGATTAGTATTCATAATTGGACAAATAGTGGTACAAGTTGTAAAAAAGAACTCAACAATGTATACTTTGCCCAGATAATCATTATTTGAAATTGGTTTACCATTTTGATTTATAAATTTGAAATTAGGAACTTTTTTTCTTTCATTATTCACTAATAAATAAGGAAGAGGTTCAATATTTTTTTCAAAATTATCAAACTTTATACTCCTGCTTTCACTTCTTGAAATATCATCATTTTTAAGTCGATTAACTATTCTTGGGACAAAAACTAAACCGAGAATTAGTATCAATAAAAAAATTATAATATTTTTTTTATTATTTTTCATTTCCGTCCAAATTACTAATTCTTCTTATGTTAGAATTAAAATTACCTTTTCTTTTTTGCCTATATTCTGTAAATAAAATTCTTATATCATCATTCATTTTACTTTTAATTTCTGATACTTTAATTGAATTATATGAATATAAACCTATTAAGTCAAGACTTTTTATAACTTGATCTTCATTACGGTCGTCAATTCTACCTCTTTGATTTTTCTGCTTATCAATAATAAAAACTTGACTAGTATAATTGGATGAGTCTAATTTTGATTCAGCTCTCAAGGAGAAATATATTTTTTGTAAGGATACATTATCAACAGTTGCAAAATACCAATAATTTAACTCGTCTGATTTTAATAATTCTTTTTTTACCTCGTATAAAAAATTAGAAGAATCTCCTGATGAAATACTAACAATTTGAAATTTTTTAAATCCTTTAAATTTATCATAGACTAACTCTTTTAAATTTAAGGCACTTGTAATATTGTCAATTGGATTATCTCCTAAAAAATTAAGAATTGTAATATTATTTTCAAGGGTAGTTTGATTATTATCTAAGAAGTTTAGAGAATCTATTTCAACAATATTCTCATTTACAATATCTAGTGTATTATAATTATGCGTCGAAGGATATAAAAACAATAAAAAAATTACGGGTAATAAAAAAAGTATACCCAGAATAAACCATTTTCTGTAGAAAATATCAATCACAACTTAAAGAAAATTAAAAATCTGTTTTTATATAGTTTGAGTCATCATAAAACTCATCAAAAATATAGCCACCTTCCTGAATTAATATAAAACTAAGATAAAGAATAAGGAAAACCGCTGTCCAAACAACTACTCTTCTTAGTATTGAGCTTTCATCACGCATGTGCATAAAATCCCAGGTAATATAATATGCCTTAACAATTGTAAGAATAATAAATATCCAGTTAAGAAGTTTTAAATTTAAAAAAGATTGGTTAAGTACTTCAGGTTTGTATATACCTAATACAACTTCAACTAGTGTCACAATTGACAATAAAATTAGCACACCTATTATCTTCTGTGTATTAGATTTAAACTTTATTAAACCTCTAAAAATCTCCAACTTGTGTGCGTGTCCAGCCATAATATTATACTAAATAGAAAAATGTGAAAACAAAAACCCAAACTAAGTCTACAAAATGCCAGTACAGACCTACTTTCTCAACCATTTCATAACTTTTTCTTTTTTCATATGTGCCAATTATAACATTAAAGAAAATTATAATATTTAGAACTATTCCAGAAAAAACATGAAAACCATGAAAACCTGTGATAAAGAAAAAGAAATTAGCAAACAGTGGAGCGCCATATTCATTTTCAATTAGATTAGCTCCATTTACAACTGAAACTCCTGTATTTTTTAATATGTCTAACGACTCTTGCCTGGTCAAGATAGTCTTATGTCCTTTATCATCCAAAATTTGAGTTCTGATTACAATATTTGGAGATGCTTCCATTCCTGCAATAACTTCTTCAACAGAATATGTTGGGAGGGTTCCCTCATCTTTATACCATATACCGTTATAACCCTGATGTTGATTTCTTGAACTAATAAAATCAAATGCAAAATCACCAACAGCCACTCTTTTAGATGTTTCTGCATCTAAAAATTGAAGAATATTTCCACCTTTAGTTTTTACAGCACCATAATCACCCTTTATAAAAGTTGCCCATTCCCAAGCCTGAGAACCAACAAAAATAATTCCCCCGATAATTGTAAGAAACATATAAAAAGTAACTTTTGCTTTTTTCATTTTGTGGCCAGCATCAACAGCTAATACCATAGTTACGGATGACATAATAAGGACGAACGTCATAAAAGCAACATAAATCATTGGCAATTCTTGTCCATGAACAAAAGGGACGTGAGTAAATACTTCATCAGCGATGGGCCATGAATTTGCATACTTAAATCTTGCAAATCCATAGGAGACAATAAATCCAGAAAATGTTAATGCATCTGAAACAATAAAAAACCACATCATCATCTTACCATATGATGCGTTTAATGGTTTATTACCTCCATTCCAAATCTTATCGTTTGAAGTCGTATTAACAGCAGTTCCCATAGTTTAATTTAAAGAGATACAAAAGTAATTATTTTAACCGAAGAAAACCAAAAATATAAACAGGTAAATCCATAAAATATCTACGAAATGCCAAAATATTGATGCAAGCTCAAAACCGGTATAATTTTCATTATTGTAAGAACCTTTCAAATTTTTAAAAAGCACAACAATCAAAGCAATAAGTGCAACAACAACATGTACAATATGTACAAATGCTATTAAAAATATGAATGAACTATTGATAGTACTTGTTGGGCCTGTAAAATGGTATCCGTTTTCCATTATTTGAGCAAAACCAATAAATTGAAAAACAACAAATAATAAACCTAAAATTATTGTGATTAAAAGCAGAATAGATGATTTATTGTTTTGGCTTTTAACAAGAAATTTTTTTGACAAAATTAGTGTAAGACTGCTAATAGAAATTAAAATTAGACTATAATAAAATGCCTCCGGAAGATCAAAATTTTTAATCCAATCTTCTCTGTTTTTACTTACAATAAAAGCACTTGTTAATCCAGCAAATGTCATGAAAAGTGATCCAATACCAAACCATAGCATCATTTTTAAAGCACTATTTTTTTTGTTTTGCAATGAACTCATAATAAAAATATTTTATCTAATAAAAAAGTAAGCTGAACACATGTTAGATATATTACACTAGTAAACATTAATTTTTTTGCATTCTCATTTTTACCATCTAAAAACAAAATATATGATTTATATATCAAGATTATTCCAAGTAATATAACTACTGTAAGTCCAATATAACTTAACTGTAATTCTCCTGTGATACCAAAAAAAGGAACTATTGAAACTAAGACAGCCCAAATAGAATAAAACAAAATTTGTGCCGATGTAGATTTATCTTTTCTTCCAGTTGGAAGCATCTTAAAACCTGCTTTTTTATAATCAGTACTTTGTGCCCAACCTATTGACCAAAAATGAGGAAACTGCCAAAAAAACTGCATTAAAAATAAGGTGATAGCTTCTACACCTATCTGATTAGTTGCAGCAACCCAGCCTATCATAAAGGGAAAAGCTCCTGGAATCGCACCAACAAAAACTGATAGAGGACTTATTAATTTCATTGGAGTATAAACTGCTGTGTACAAAAAAATAGATAGAGCTGCTAAAATAGCTACATTAATATTTATTAAATACATAAAAGTTAGACCTATCAAGGCTGAACTTATCGCCAAAAAAAGTGCGGTATTTTGGGTAATCTCATTTTTAGGCAAAGGACGATTCATAGTTCTAGACATAAGTTTATCCAAATCTTTTTCTATTATTTGATTAAAAATGTTTGAAGAGCTAACTATAAAAATACCTCCAAATATTAACAATAAAAGGGTCATATAGTCAATAGAATTAGTTCCAAGGAAATAACTAATAAAAGATGAAAAAACTACACTTAAAGTTAGTCTAAACTTTATAAGTTCTTTAATAATAGGTATCGTAATATTTGTAGACAATTGTAATTTAAATTAAGTGCAAATATAAAATATATTCTACCTTAATTTATTTAAAATAAATAAAAAGATTCTAATCCTGAACTTGGAATATAATTGGAAGGGAGTAAGGAACAATAACAGCCTTACCTCTTTGTTTTCCGGGTTGCATTTTTGGTAATAAATTAATCACTCTCTGGGCTTCCTTTTCTAGTCTTGGATGGGGAGCTCTAGCTCTAACACCCGTTACATTTCCACTCTTATCAATTTTAAAAATAACCGATATTCTTTGTCTCCCTGTTAAGCCTAAATCCCCAGCTAAATCTGTATTAAACTTTCTTTGAACAAATTTTGCAATTTTGTCAGACATACATTTCCTTTTCTTTTCATTATTACCACGTTCACATCCTGGGAAAACAGGGACATTTTCGATTACCGCAAAAGGAACTTCAACATCTTCCTCAAACTCTTCAATTTCTAGGTCTTCAATTTCTAATTCTTCGTCAGATTCAGTGGACTCAATGATTGTTTCTTCAACCTCTTCCTCATCTTCAACAATTTCAATTACCTCAGGAGCTGGTGGAGGTGGAGGTGGAGGTGGAGGTGGTTTTACTTGCTCAGTAATTGGCACTTCTTCTTCATCAAGTGCATCCATATTAACTTTATCCAATCCTAATGCGTCCTTGTCATATACTTTATAATTAATGGTTCCGTAGGATAAAAACATCATTAAGGCCAAACCTAATGCGAAATAAATGGAACTATTTCTACCTATATCAGCTTTTGGATTTTTCTTGTTTTGCATAGTAAAACTTTAACTAGGCTAAAGTAATCAATAATTTATAAAAAAAACAAGTTTTTATTTTAAAGTCTAAGATTACTCTCCAATCAATTCAGCATATTCATTAGAGTCTAGCAATTTGTTTATGTCCTCTGGTTTGTCAACTTTTATTTTTATCATCCAGCCTGACGAATAAGGATCTGAATTAACATTTTCTGGTGTATCCTCTAATGTTTCGTTAAATTCTATAATTTCTCCCGAAACAGGCAAAAATAAATCTGAAACTGTTTTTACAGCTTCAACTGTACCGAAAACCTCATCAGCCTCAAGATTTTCGCCAACTGTTTCAACTTCAACATAAACTATATCGCCCAATTCTCTTTGTGCAAAATCAGTTATACCAACTGTGGCGATATCTCCATCCATTGAAATCCATTCATGATCCTTTGTATATTTTAATTCTCCTGGTATATTCATTTTAAATAATTATTAATTTCCGAAATTATATCTCATAGTAAATCCAGCTCTTATAGTTGTCTGAGGGAATGCGGTTGATATTGCATATTCAGAAAACGAATAGTCAAAGTAAAAAATACCTGTTAAATTTTGACTAAAAGCATAATCAGCAGAGTATTTTAAATTTAAAATAGTTTGACCTGATGTTACTTGATTATTTTCTAAGTCCAAATATCTGACAATTGTTTTATTATTCCTAACAGAAAAATCAGCTTTCATGTTTAAATCACTTTTTATTAATTGTCTAGAACCGCCAAGTCTGGAACTTATTTGGAGATCCTTAACTCTATAGCCTAATCCAATTATATATTCGTTGCCTTGTATTTCAGTCAATAAGTTATTGTCAAAACTTAACGAAAGAAGTCTGTCTTTTCGAATTTCAGTTAGTAATTTCAAAGAACTTTTCATTTCCACATCTATCTTAACTAGAGGACTAAACTGTTCCATTAAATTTATATTACTAAATAATGTTTTATTTTTAAAATTGTCAGACTGATCAAAAACATCAGGATTCTGAAGTGAATAATCAAGATTGAAGTCTGGTTGAACATAATCGAGATTTGATCTAAACTGATTAATTGTATACATAGAATTATATCCATGTGAAACTGAAAATCTTTTAAAGTTTTTTCTAAACCATTTCATTTTCATAAAACCTGAATACTTAATCGACCAATTAGGAATCGGAATATCTCTAAAAGCTCCTAGACTTACCTTATTCGGATCAGTTCCTGAATATGCTGATAAAAATGAGGGCAGCAAAACTGATTGACTTGTTTTACCAAAACCAAGAGGAAAACCGCTTAAATCTCCATTCTCAAAATTATTGGGATTAGAAAAATCCACTCCATCTTGTGTAGCTAATCTTCTTGCAATAGTTAATCTGTTTGATTTAAAAGTTTCGAAAACTTCAGAACTAAATTCATCACTTTTTGAAAAAGCTGTTTTGATTAAAACAGTAGATATATTAAAATTACCTATTGAATTTTGAATAAAAGGATTATATAAATCACTAAAACCATCATTATCTGTGTCAATAGTATTAAAGGATTCAGTAATATTTTCAGCATAGGTTCTACCCCCAGTAAGGTCGATTTTTAAGTCTTTAATTGGAACTAAGTTAGCCGAGAAAGTTAAATTTGAATTCTTAGTACTTGAAAATTGTTGGTTGAATTCAGGAAAAACAGTTAACCAACCATTACGAGCTGCTAAATATCTTATATCTCTTTGGCTTCCAAAAACATATCCAAATGAAGGAGTAAAAGATCCAATAAATCCAGGTGTTTCTAAAAATCCTGGCAAATATGAACCATTGTTTTCAGAATAATTTATTTGAATTCTTTTAACAGTTGTTATTAAATCAATAATGGATTTTAAAATTGGATTTGTTTTTTTTGTTTGATTATTATTAGAAAAGCCTCTTACTGACTTAGAATCTGAATTTCTGGTAAATTTTGTAAGGCCAATGTATCTGTAAAACTTCTGCATATCTAATACAGAATTCACATTATGAGTATTTGCATTTGATATAGAATTACCTAAATCATACGTTTGACCATCAAGGGTTAAATTTCCGAATAAATCTGAGCCTTTCTGCCATTGATAATCACCGGTGTATGAATATGTTGTTTTTAAAAAATTAAATGTTGGTATTTTATTTAACGGTAAGTCATAATTTATTGCTATTTGCTGAACCTGTCGATTTGGATCACCAATATCAAAGAACCTATCCCAAACATCTAATTCTGAATCTTGTAATCCGTTAATTTCATCATCCACAAAATAATTTCTAACTATATTATTATTAGCAGCATTATAATTTAAAGTTAAGTTCTCAGAAATCGGATAGTTTATTGCTAATTGGAAATCAAATGAATAATTTCTTCTAAATAATTCTTGTATTCCAATATTATCCTGGGTCAAATCAACTTCTCTAAATTTTTGCTTATTAAATTGTCTGATATAGTCGGTATTTATACTTATACTAGCAGGTAATAAATTAATATTAAAATCTTTCAATATTTTTAAATACTTACTATTAAAAATTGAGTCGTTATTTTTTAATGGTTCTAGTTTAATAGAATTAAAATTAAAGTTGTAATTAACTCCAGCCCGTACATTTTGATCTAACATGTTCTCTATTTCATAGTCTCTATGATTAACTTCATTATAAGAATAATTAAAAGTAAGGTTTTCCATGTCGTAAAACCTAGGAGTTTTATCATCATTTGTTCTTTGTTTGTTTACACCAATTAAATTGATACTCTTTCTCTTAGTATAATCTTCAGATTGTTTTAAGATAGCATCCTTATCTTCTTGTGATTCAGCTTGATCAATTCTAGATGAAAGAGTAATATCTCTATATTGCTGGTCATATTCTGGTGTAATATATTCTTCTCCTTGACCATAATTTAGCGGAATATTTAGTCCCCATTTTTCTGGGAATAATTGACCTACATTAATATTTGATATTAAGTCATATTGCTTCTTATCAATCTGATCTCTTTCACTTGGCCCTTGTTCAATATTTCCAAAGCCACTAGTACTTTGTCTAGCAGTTGCCGAGATATTTATAAAATCTGCAATATTTGTATCAAGAGCCAAAGTAGCTGCCCACCCTCCTTCATTGTCCATATCGGAAAGACGCAATTCATTAAACCAAACTTCAGCACACACGTCCATGTTATCCTGACTAGGATTTTTAACCCCTATCATTAAAGTTCTAATATCACCAAAATTTGGATTTCCTTTAATAGCAATCCTGTGCTCACCCACTTCTAGCGGAGAAAATTCATTTACTGGTTCATCAATAACATCTTCGTTGACTACATCATAAAAAATGGGTTGGTCCGAGCCAAGTGAACCATTTAAAATAGAAAGAGACTTAATTGTTTCTAACGCGCTTATCGGAAGATTAATTTCATTTATAATAGGCCAAACAGATTGAGGATCTAATGAACCTGAAGAAGATTCCTGTAAGGGAATTTCTATTTGATAATAATTTTCTGATAAATCGTTACCCAACCTTATAAATCCAATAATATCTCCATCAGTGAATCCAGGAGAAGGTCCATCTTCAGCATGTAAAAACATTCTCAATCTGTTGAATTGTCTCATGTCAACACTAATGTTTTTATATACCCCTCTTGAATCCTCTGGCTCTAATTCACATACATTTAGAACTAGTGATTGTTCATTTTGCCTAACAATAGTATTATTATTGTTGAATTGCTCTCTTTCAACTCCAGGAGGAGACACATAACTTTCTTCATTTTCTTGAATGCCAATTACACCAACTGAAAAATCAGTAGTATCATTGTTATTATCTATCTCTTGATCAAGACTAAGCTGATATTTTCTCCAGTCACTTCTTACTAACTCCAGAGTACCAAATCTAAAAATTGTATTTTGACTAAATTCTGTCAGATACATTCTCATAAATCGAATAGACCTAAAATCTGAAATTCCTCCTACTGATGAAGTTGGCTCATTGATTGGAATTCTAAATTGATACCACTTTACTAGCTCAGAAGTTCCATTAGGAAGATTTACATTTTTTTCTTTTCTGTCTATTATATAAGAATTATTTAAATCTGATAATGAATTTGGAGATATTTCTAAGTCATATTCAAAATAACTATCTATAGTATTCATTGTATTGTCCCTGTTAATATCTTCAACATCAGGGTATGTTGAAGAACCTCTATCAGTATTAGATATTGTTTCAGGCGAATTACCATCCAACCCGTTATATTCCATATATCTTTCAAAGATACTTCCTGATTTGTTGAGAAAATAATTATAATTATCATTTGCAGGGTCTGCTAAATCAGCAAAAGAACTAAATACAACTGCCTCTTCGATGTCATCGTAACCGTCTAAACCAACATCTTGATTTGTTCTTGATTCTCCTAAAGATGAAAAAGCATATACTAAAGACTGATTTTGAGGTACAACCGTACCCCAATTGGTAATAGGAAGAAGGCTTATATCCCCGTCTTCTGGCAACCCATTTTCATACTGTTTTCTTCCATCTTTAATTATATCTTCAGAAATATTACCAAGATTAAATGTTAGTCTTCCTCCAGAATTTTGATCATTATTTAAAAAAGGGTCCATCAACCAAAATTCTAGGTATTCAACATTTGACTGTTCAAAATCAGTTGTATTAATCAACCTAGTAATTCCAGCCCAAGAATCATTTACATCATCTATTATTCCATCTGAAACAGTAGGATCCATATTGTATGGACCTCTAAGATTAGGATAATAATTCAAGTCAAGTGAATTAATTACTGTTGTTTGGCCTTGAACTAAATCTATTTGCGGAAATATTTCATCAATAAAAATTCTTCTGGAGTATAAATTTGATAAATCCTCGTTAGAAATTTCTGAAGGTCTTTGACTACTGTAAAAAATAGGATCAATAGAATACCAATTAAGAAGTGCTCTGTCGTAACCATTTTGTATTCCATTATTATCTTCATCTCCTTCATTATATATGTTTCCAAGGTCTTTTGGTCGACTAGAAATAGTCCAGGATTGTGGAGCCAAAAGGTCTATTACATTTTGAGTTCCTTCAAAATCATCTATATATGAAGTTGCTTCTCCATTAAAATTATTTCCTTTTGGAGCACCTGGCATTAAATATGCAAATTCACCCCTTAAGGAAAAGTTTGAAGGCACATCAGTTTCAATATTTGGAAGCTTGTTTACTAGTCTTGTTAGTATAGGCACTTCCTTTGAAAAATTACCATCAAAACCAATAATAGTATTATTTATTGGTTCAGTTCCAAAGTTCGCTTTCTGGGATAAAGGTCTTTCATGCAGGTTTAATAAAGTTCCTGAAACTATAAAATCATCGCTGAATTGATGTTCAATATTTATTCCCGAAAATCTTTTAGTTTGTTGTCCAAATAATGCATTATTTTCAACACTTACATTTATTGGTATGTTAGACGCTTGTAATCCTGCATCTAATATTTGTACTGTACCAAGCTGATAATTTACAGTGTAGTCAACTCCTTCAACTAACACTCTTCCACCAGCTGTTACTGTTACTGACCCTCTAGGTACATTGTAAGCTCCAATTGGAATGCCTCCTCCAGATGATGATTTATATTTTCCTTTTACAAGAAATTTATTTTTTTCAGCTTCCTGCTCAGCAGCAGTCTTAGTAGAATTATAAAGAGTATGGTAGACATATTTTTTTTGATTTAAGTTATAGTCATCAACAATATTTTCGTCTCCATTATAGTCTTCTGATAAATTTAATCTTAAAGATTCAAATAAAAATTCTCCAAAAGGCTCAACTTTTGTAAAAATTATTTTACCTGATTGCTGAATGACAGTTATCTCAGGGACAAAATCAAAAAAACCATCTCCATTAATTTGTGGATCATTGTTAAAATTTAATCTGTCAAAATTGAAAAAACTTAAAAGTGGTTGTTCTTGTATTGATGGATTTCCCAAAACAGGAGATGGAAATGGAGTTCCATCAACTGGAGTAATATAATTTAGTTCCGATGACTCTTTATAAAAAATATTTAACTTAAAATCTTCTCTTTCAAGTTGAAATGCTCCGGTATTATAGATGTTTTTCATCATCAAGTCCCAGAGAGGTTCATCAATATTTGTAACCGTGCTCTTTAATAACTTCAAAATAAGATTATTAGAATTAACAACTTGACTATTATTATCAAAAGAAACTTCAGTTGCTTGAACACCGTCATTTGCAAATTCTCCAACCTGAAAAACTTCATTACCGACAGTATATTGAAAAGCTACTGCAAGTATCTCATCATTGTCTAGCTTTTGAGTTAATGAAATATATCCTAGTTGTGGATGAATTTGGTAATCAATATTTTCTCTAAGTTTTTGAGCATTTTCTAATTTTCCATAATCAATACCTTCGCTTACATTGGGGACAAGTATACCTGATTGAACAGAGGCAACATCTCTTACCAAATTTGTTATTTGAGATCCTGCATCTCCAATTGATGTTGGGTCAAATCCATTATTTGAATTGTCTGGATAAGAGTTTGGTGATGAAAATATATTAACTGCAGAAGAAACATTAGCTGACTCTCCTAAATCTTGAAATGCTAATATGTTTCTAACATCATCAAGTTGATTATTTCTGTTTGTAACCCAAACCTCAGCTCTAGTAATTTGAACGTTTGAATTAATGTATGGATAGTTTTCAAGAGATTCATCATATTTATTTCTAAAAAAGTGACTTAAAAAGAAATGTCTATTTTCATCATAATCTAATGCTCTAAACTCAAATTCTTGAACAGTACCCCCACCTTCTGAAACAACAGATCTTGATTCAGACTTTTGTTCTGAAAAAATTGCCTTAATTCGTGTCTTGCCAAACTTTAATTCAGTCTTTACTCCAAAAAGACTCTGTGCACCTGAAATAAGTGAACTATTTAATGGCATGCTCACATTACCTACTTCAATTTTTTGAATTATATCATCTTCTGTTGGCTCATATTCAAGTTTCATTAAATTTTGGAAATCAAATGAAGATTGAGTATCAAAATTAGCATTTACTTGTACTCTTGTTCCAACCTTACCTACTAAACTTAACCCTATTCTTTGGTCAAAATCAAATGTTAAATTACTTCTGTTTCTAGGAGAGAAAGAAGGGTTGTCTTGTTTAGTGTATAAAACTCCCAAATCAACTTCAAGTGAACCTTGAGGAACTACTTGAATTGTGTTTCCCCCAAAAATAGATTCGAACAATTGTGAATTAACATAAATCTCCGGAATTAAATTCTTTTGATCATCTTCAGAACCTTCTTTTTTCCCTTCAGCTGCATCAATTTTAGATTTATAATAATTTTTTAAATCTTCTTTTAAAATTAAGTTTTGATATTCTTCAGGAGATAAAATTATAGGATAACTAATGTCATAATCTCCAACTTTTACATTAAAATAATACAAATCACTAACAGGGTCATATTCGTAATTTTCAACATAGCTAGATGGATTTGGAATATCAATTTGGCCTAAATCTGCTTCCTGTGCATTAATATTTAGTACAACCATTAAAGGAAGCAATACAAATAATAAATTTTTAAAATTAAAATTAGACAGCATTAATAAATTAAATATTTTTCAAAGTCTCTTTGATTATTTCCTCCACAGTAATATCTAAATTATTCTTAATTATTTTGTCGACTAATCTTTCTGCAGATTTCTTATTAATTCCAAGCACTTCTAAAGCAGATAACGCTTCATCTCGCGTGGTATTGTTTGAATCTACAAAAGCTTCATCAATGTCATATATTTTTAAAACTTTATCTCTTAATTCGATGATTAATCTTTGAGCTGTTTTACTACCAATACCTTTAACTGATTGCACCAATGAAACATTGTTTGAGGAAATAGCATCAATTACTTGTTCTGGAGATAATGATGATAGCATAGTTCTAGCTGTACTTGTACCGACCCCACTTACAGATATTAAAAGTCTGAATATTTCTCTTTCTTTTAGGGTATAAAAGCCGTACAAAGAATGTGAATCCTCTTTAATTTGAAGGTGAGTATATAGCTTAATATTTTCTTTATCAGGAATTTGAGAAAATGTTGTTAAAGAAATGTTTATCCAATAACCGATTCCGTTTGTATCGATAACAACATTTGTTGGGGATTTTTCTGATAATCGACCTTTTATGTGAGTAATCATTATTGTAGAATTATTATAATGTTTGTTTTAGCAAAATAATGCAAATAATCTAATAATTCATGAAAGGGATTTAAAAAAGTCCTTTTGGTGATGATGGTCTATATTCTTTATCAAGATGTTTGTATGCAAGTTCTGTTGCTTCTCGACCTCTAGGAGTTCTC
>Ga0115013_10000171_pt1 | contig 42665 bp, 38 predicted proteins | sample SouAtlMetagenome_2_FD_88686 | JGI IMG/M metagenome (GOLD analysis project Ga0115013, IMG submission 88686) | Marine eukaryotic phytoplankton communities from Atlantic Ocean - South Atlantic ANT15 Metagenome | ecosystem: Environmental > Aquatic > Marine > Oceanic | place: South Atlantic Ocean...
CAAAGACAAGCTGTTCGGTATTGTTGGAAAGAATACGGAAGCTAATTCGAGGGGACACCAACATGGACATCAAAGTCGTCACCAAAACCATCATCATCAGTCACCAATGAAGTTGTCAGCAGTACGCAGCAATCACGACATGCATCAAAACAATGAAAATCAAGAAACGTCAAACGGGCGTTCACAAAATTTTGATAGGTCTCGCAGCATAGACATGGATTGGGATTAAAAGACGCAATGGGGAATAACTAAATACCAAAATAGAAGTACCTGGCTAGAAATAAACTAGACTTTATTTTTGCTACACAAACCAGAATAGATCAGTTTCTTCTTTTGTTTAATTTCATTATTTATAGCTTGAATATAAAAGCGAAGTTCTAATGTTTCGATTTGGAACGGCATCTAGCCAAACAACTTAATATGCGCTGATTGAGTTGTATCAATTTTCTGACAGACGAAGCTTTAGACGCAATATGCCATGATTGGCTTTTCTATCACGAAGTTTCAAAGCCAGAGGGTGTTCCCTACGGTCAGTTAATATACTGAGAGGGACAGTAGAATTCCCGATGAATTCATCGTCTGCTTTCAAAACCACGGACATCATCCAAGACAAGAATGCCCCAAAGGCATTAAGAAATGTCAATGCAACAATCGTTATTTTCCACCACCACTGTTCTATTGAAATATTCTGGTCAAAAACAAAGTCAATGACGCCAAAAATATAGGCTGTCACAAGAATGCATATATTTGCACAGCCCAAGAATCCAAAAACCTCGAAGGCAATACCCCATTTTCCACAATCGGCATCCCATGCTTCGACTCTTAGAATTGTATCTTTAATTTCGTGATTTCGGTAAACCCCATCTTTACCTAGCCTCCCTTTGATTGGTACTTCTAGAATTTGATTCCATACTGGCTCGAGCGTCCGATAGGCAATACGAGACGTCACGGTTTGATCAAGGTAGCTTAGTTTTTTCACTTCCGAGACGTTGATGTAATTAACGTGAGTATCTTTCTTTTCCACGCATTTTTGTGATGAAAGCTCCTCGGCAGAAATCAAAGAAAATTTAATATAGCAGTCTGCTTTTCCGTTTGGATCCATTACTGGTAACTTTCCCTTGCCAGGTTTCACACTCATGAGATGAATGTTCAAAATTTTTGGTTCAAACGAGATCACTGTAGCGGCATGTCCAAGAAGCAAACCAATGGTATCGCTGTTTAAAGTATTTTCTATTTTCTGCATGCCCTCGCTACTTAATAACCACCTTGAAATCTGGTAAAGTTTCTCCTCGGCAACGAGAGAGGTATTATTTGGCTCCAGTTTGATGTCGGTATAATCATACTCCCCAAAACTCTCTATCTCCAAATTCCTTTCCTTCAAGTTTTGTTTGAGTTCTCGTTCGAAGAGAGCTATTCGATCAATAATAAGCGTTCCACCTATGCTTATAATCGAATTTAATTTGTCTTGAGCCACGGCTTGCTTGTGATTGTCAATCATACCTGTAAGTGATGACGACCATTGATACATTCGTATGCGTAGCCAGCGATATACTTTGGCTGCGCCGTCAAAAAACATGAGCCACAAGATGAATATCAGTTTAGCTTGGTAGTAAAATGGAATTTTAGAAAGTAATACGCGGGCAAAGGTCTGCTCCAAAACCATCGATGCTACCAACATGATCCAAAAAGTCAACCATTGTTGATCATCATCTCCACCTGGTGATTCTATAGCTACGGTCGATGCATATCCACCGTACAAAATAGACAAAAACCACGCCAAAAATTCAGACACCCTCCCCAAACCGATTGGTTTTGCAATGCAGTACGGACCCGCACCAGACTCTTGGCATCGTTTTGGATTCAATAAACCTTCTGTCATAGCAGCAAGATGCTGATGAGCTGTTTTCTTTAAATGTATCCATCGCCCCATTCCAGGTCTAAAAGTAATGTTGTATGAAGAAAGGTAGATCGATCAAACGATGAGTAAAACAATAAATGGTGATTGGAACCATGCTCTTTTAGTAATCACACGACAGATCCAGAAAAGATAGCGAGTTGTCTTCTTACTTTAAATCGCACGTATACTTCAAACCAAATTTCGACCGCTTTTTCCTACAAAACTTTTTTGGTTCACAAGAAAAAAGAGGGCCTTTTTTACAATCTATTTCATCTAAAACACCTTCTCTTTCATCATCCCCTTTCAAACAATAACCGGCTTTGACGCAAGGAAATTCACCTGATTTTTCACTAAGCTGTTGAATCGTTTCGCACATGTTCGTGCATTTCGGAACACCCAAACAGATCCAAGAGCAAGGGACAGCCTCCAACCCTTCTTTCCCTATCAAAATCCTCTCCATAACATCATCACACAAATTGCACATTGTTTCATGATTTTGACTTTGAGGATTAAAGGTACTCGCTCCAGCAAGTCGTGCAATTTTTATGACAATTGATAAATCATCTAGAATAGTCAAACCCGCCCATACGTATACGAATGGCTTGACCAAATGCAGGACCATCGTCGACGATGGGGCGATGAAGTCTAGAACTTGGACTTTGAAGTACCTTAGAGCTATATCGAAAGGAGTATCCGATTCTCATATCTTTCATGTTTCGCATCCTCAAGATGTTTTTCAAATTCAAGTCACGAGTCACAGTCCTGTCGTGACCTACATTAGACAACGACATTAACAGAGGCGGAACTAGACAACTTTTCCATTTGAGACAAACTCTCTAACGTCAAAGACGAAGAATTCCGATTGAACGACATCAGAGTTCCTTTGCAGAAGAATTGAAAGCAAAAACATTGGTTTATGATCACACAAAAAATAATCTAGCATTAAGAATTACCGCGGATAAGAGAAAGCGCCAAGTCCTCTTGCTTGGTGACATCCATGATGTTACTGTCTTCACTATCACTGTCGTTGTCAGTAATTTTCTTATCTTTCGAAAACTCCTTCACGGATGAAGCAGAAGACGTGGTAGAATATCCATCATCATGTTCACTTTCAGAATCTAATTTCTCATTAAACTCCAAAGTCGCCATTTGTACATTTCCGTCTGCTCCATCGTTTGAACGTTCAACCTTCTCCTTCATTCTTTTTTTCTTATGTTTTGCACGAATTCGATCCCGCTCTTCTTCTTTATCAAGTTGCTTAGTTTTTTCCAAACGTTGTCGAACTCGCTCTAAGTAACCATCATTGGCACCCCGCAATGCCTCTGCTGTTTCATTGTCGGCACCATCATCAGGTTTCGCTTCGAATGTGCTTGGCTGAACTGTGCCATCTTCCTCGAAAATCGTGTGTTTATTATGCTGTGAATTACTACCATCAATTCGTATTTTCTTGGGCTTTCTAACACTTGCTGACACAATAGGAGTGATATCCCCTTCGTCAATATCAGCAGCTTCGTGTCGTGCCTTGACTACCAATAGCTCGCTATCGACATCTTCAACTTCTTTATGATTCTGCTCAATCTTCGTCGTGTCCTGCAGTTTCCTCTTCTTCTTCTTTTCCTTTTCTAACTTTATTTGTTGCTTGAGCTTCTGCAATTTGCGATTTACGTTTTTAGCCACTCTCAAATCACCCCGACTTGACACATTTTCTAACACTTTTTCAAGGTCACCCGGGATGTTTGGTAATCCTAAAGAATTAGCATATTCTTCCAAATGTAACTTTCGTATTTCTAAATCCGTCCAAATACCATCTTTAGGCAATAGAGATATAGATCGAACGTACGACCAAAACGCCTTTTTGGCCAGGGCATACAAACTAACGTGCTCGGCCACTAATGACGCAGCCCGCTGAGTGACCAACATGGTTTTCGTAGGGTTTATAGACTTCTTTTTCAAATTGGCCTTGAGTTTTTGTTCTTTCTCATTTCTATTATTTCGAACAAAGCATTCTTCCTCGGCTGGATCCAGTAGTAAGAGCGCTTGACCGTCTTGCTGAAACCGTGCTGTTCGGCCAACTCGATGGACATACATATCATAATCCTCCGGGGCATCTACTTGGACAACCCAATCAACTGAGGGAAAGTCAAGACCTCGGCTTGCAACATCGGTTGCAAACATAACCGAGTGGGGAGTAGTTGTAAATTTATCGTAGACCTGCAATCTTTTTGATTGAGATAATTTCCCGTGGATCGCTAAAACACTCAGTCCTGGCCGTAATCGACAAAAAAGATCCCAGGCATGCCGAACCTGACTGCATGTTGCAAAAAACACAATTGTTTTACATTTCAAGTGGGTCTTTAGAAATGAATACAAACAATTCAATTTGTGTTCGACAGGGACTAACACAAAGACTTGTTTGAGTCGGTCAGGCGTTGTGGCGGCGTCATCGTCGTGGACGCCGACATATTCGACTGTTTTGCGATTAATACTTAGAGTGGCTAAATGTTTGACATCCTTCGTTTGTGTAGCACTAAACAACAAAGTTTGCCTGTTTCCTCCTTGTGGTAAATAATCCAAAATTCTGACCAATTGATCCCGAAACCCCATGTCCAAAATGCGATCGGCTTCGTCCAAGACCAGCATTTGGAGCGAGTCAACGTTAAAGTATGGAGTTTGTTCTAAGTGTTGTAAAAGCCGACCCGGAGTACAAATGAGAATATTGGTGGTGGGAATCGACCTTTGTTCTCGCATGAAATCGTTCGTGTCGATGTTTTGTTTATTCTTGTGCCGTCCTCCAATTAACAACCCCAAGGAAAAAGTGTGCTGTTGACCAATTTTCCGCAACACTGCAAATATTTGTCCTGCCAATTCTCGGGTTGGAGATAGGACAATTGCACCTACACCGTCTTGTGGTGTCCATCGTTGTCGATATAGCAGCTCAAGCAAAGGAATTAGAAATGCTAAAGTCTTCCCTGACCCGGTCTTTGCAGCCCCTAAAATATCACGTCTCGCGAGGGCATGCGGAATGCTTCCAGCTTGAATAGCTGTCATTGTAGTGTATCCATTTTTCTCTAGACCTTGCAGCGTCGCATATGAGAGTGGTTGGGAAGCAAAGGATACTACCGAGTTTTTGGCATGTGCAAGACTACCCCTCGGTGGTGTTTCATCCCTGATGCGGTCGTTGAGAATACCTATTTCCTCGGCAGGAGACTTGTTCTTGACCTTTTTTCTTCTTTGTTGTGACTGCGGCCGTGTCTGCTGGTTCAGATATTGTGATGTCATCTCACTACTTTTGTCAGGAAACTGAAAAACTTTATTGAAGACTAGCTCAAATCACCATGAGCGCTAATTTGTTCGTCAAAAAGTGGTGTGTTGAAAGTGTTCGAAGAGAAATTCTCGTTTTTTTTCACAAGAAAAAGCAGAGATTGAGTTCGTGGTTTTGGAACGAATGCTCCGACTCATTCGATCAATCAGCAGATACCCGTGTACGTCATTCTGACGCTTCTGATCACGGTCATCCCAATGAGATTTACCAAATGGCCGATTTTTCTCACCATCTGTCTCGCTTTTTGAACAATACAGTCTCCGATATCGTCGACTTCGCTCAGAATGAGAATCGTTTCCAACAAAATACCGGCATTGTAGGGGCATCATAAAGCAATGATCGTAAACACTTAATGCAAAACTTATTGTAACTTACGCGAAATTTCGATCCCCATGCTCTTTTTCGTCTTTTCTCCTTGTACCGTTCGACCGCAAAAGAAGAATACCCTGTGCCTGTTACGCCTACGATGTTCAGTCAATTGTATACAAAGAAAGGGAAAGCGTTTGTAATATTTCAGTGTTTAGTCTACAACGAGTAAAAACTTCACCAAATTGTTTCATGTTTCTTGACATCTAATTGTCCTTATCATTCTTTGATACCAGATCGATAATTTACAACCGAAACGTCACACTGGTTTACCTAATTCTGCAACGTCATCGGTATTCAATGGCGTCGTAGAATTAGGTAAGCCAATGTATCGATATTTGATGATGTCAAACGATCACGTAGATATTCAATAGAAGAATGCTAGTTGTTTCAAGCTGCTGCATCTATTACTCTTTCCTTTGCAAATTGTTCTCTTAAAATGTGATACTGCAAATACTTGAAGTGATCGACAATAGCAACATCAAAGCGTTTGAAAATTGGATAAGTTACTATCTGCAGAAAACAAGCGATGAAATTACCAGGCAATTTTTCTGGTCATCACATCGCGGTATTATTATCTGTACTCTCTATGATATCTTGAATCGGTGTCACATTCGATGGTTGTTGGTGCTATCAATCACATTGAACGGTACGAAGATACGACGAGTTTGCTCAAAGGCGAATAAACATGGCTCTCCAATGGTTTGGCTATTTTCAAGGATTGTAGATATTTTCGATCATTGTTTCAACTACACACAACAAATTTTGAATGCATGTAATCCATATCGCATTTGTATCTATTTCTCTGGCAGAATCCAAGGCATCCAAATGAAGCTTTCAATCAGCGATAGTGCAGCTCAAGTGGAGATTCCAACTATGTTGCAAAAAAGTGATTAGGCTGGGCGACATACCTGAAAAGATAAAACTCCAACGATATTCGAGATTACCTAAGCTAGAAGTCGACCATGCGACAATGTATGCCAGTAATTTTGTGTCGTGCTAGCACGTTATTCTTCCGCAAACAATGAGATTTCAGTTTTATTGGAATACTTAAAAACATCTGGCCTACCGAAGACGTTAGGCTGGTTGCATAAGCTAGTTCGCACAAATCTTTTCATGAAGTCTAGCCTTCGTTCTCTCTTGAGTTCATTCGTATTGAATCAGAATATATGAAAAATGATCCAAAATTGATAATTGTGGAGTGAATGATTCATCGCCTCTTTCAAAGGCTTCGAGAATTTCCAATTCAAATCATAATGTTAAGTGTCTGATGATAGCGACAGAAATTACTGTGGAGGATTCTTTCGAGGATTCTTTCTCCATGCCAGTGTGTGACGTGGAAATAGTGAATTGCATTCCGTCAGTAGCAAAGCTTCTTTGTACTTATCATAGCGTAGATATTGTCGCATAACCTGTTACTACTGGAAAATGATGTCATGCTGTCTTGTCAAATTCTTGGAAGGTCTTCAAAACTACGTTCAGGTAGTCATAAAACGATGATACTGCAACCCGCACCATTTTCAACTCCTTACTTTCGAATCGCCTTGAGATGAAAAATTTGGAGGATTCGATTAGTTCAAGAGTTCAATTTTAAAAATTGCATTTTTCGAAACTGTTTGCAGAAGCTAGGATAGATTCGTCGTACTTACACTTTCAATATGTAAATCGTATCCTTTCCTTCGTTTCCTTTGTCTACTGATGTTTCGTTTGTTACCAACTCGAATGATTTTGACACGCGATCAGTCGGTTCTTTATCGACCTGCAAGATCTGCAGGGCCTGTTCTGCCTGCCGATCCGTTGGAAATATAACTTCTATTTCGCATATATGATTGGGGCGAGAAGAAGTGGTGCCAGCAGCAGTAGATTTCTCGTCGGTGGTGGATAATTCATTTGATCTTTTGACATCATCAGTATTCATTTTTAATTCTGATATTATCAAATCAGACCGATCTATTCAAGCAAGGTAAAGATGCTCCCCTTCAAATAACAGTGTTGAGGAGTTATAATGATATGATTGTAAAATATAAGTAGATGACAGAATCAAGCTCTTCAAGCTCTTCACTCAATAAGAAAAGTACTTTGGAAGCTCTGTTGTTAGAAGAGATGTGAGGCATCGAACGAACTTGATGTGTGTATGAGCGTCTGTCTGTCAGCATGTTGTGAGTAGTCAGTCTACTTCTATTTGATTGTTTCACAAAAAAAAATACGTTGCGTGATTCAAAGTTTCTGCTAAAAACGAAAAATTTGAAAATTCAAAATCCTCATTATTTCGTCGTGGGATCCTGAAACTGTAATACTCGGAGTCAACAACTATGGGTTTATTTGTACCGTCGTATTCCAAAAGAGTGAACAGATTTACTAGTACCCAACGGGCAAAGACCACAACAAAGTCCTTTACCAGTGTGCAATAAAAAGAATAAGAATAACATGGAAGCATCAGTGTTCGATTCTTCCCTCGACGGCATAAGGCGTCAAATCGTCTCTGTCGAAGAGTTATCGGATGACAGCGTCGTTAGTGATACAAGTACCGAGGTATTCTGCAGCTTTGAAAGCAAGAATGATTTGATAGAAGGGCAATACCTTAATCTTTCTCAATATTCAAGAGAAGAGCTCCAGCTACTTTCAAAATCTCTCGGAAAATCGCGCCTGGCTTCTCTGGAGATTGAGGGGGTCCCAGAATTGGACTGGGACGCTATATTAAATCAAAACAACTGCACACTAGAGGACGTCCGGGTCATCATAAAATCGTCACGCGGTTTAGAAAATCTAGCTAGGGCTCTTTGCAAAAACACAAGCCTGAAATTACTTGAATTAGATTACCATCATCTTGACGACGATTTGTCTGAAGAGACTATCGAGGAGCAATATCACATCCCGAAGCATACCATTGGATCATCTTTTTCACTCAACGAAATCTTCTTTGAAGCTCTGATGCCATTGGAACACGTAATTCTAAGGGGCATTACACCTATGACACCGTCACGTGAATTTTACAATAATTTGGATCACGCAACGAAATGTTCTTGGCGACACTTGACGATAGAAGACTGCGACCTTACACAGGAAAATAATCAATGGCTATCTTCTTGCATCACAAACTTAGAAGAAATCGTGATTAAAAATTGCGAGCTTTCCGGAGCGACAATTCAAGTGCTATCCGAAGCCTACCTGACTGCTTCGGCCTTCAAAAGTCATGACTTCTCCCGAAATTCCAGGCGGGGAAGGCGTAGGAAAAATCCTCTTAAAGTATTGATTCTTTCCAATAATGATTGGTTACTATCCTCGAATGATGAGAATACCGATGCTCAATATGTCCACGTCCATGATTGTCTAAAAGACGAAAGGGAATCATTTAATTTTGGTAACTACCTCGAGGAAAGAACAACTATGTCATCGCCGTCGTGCATGAGTATCTTATCATCTTGGTTAGATTCACTTTCAAATCTTGTGGAACTTGACTTATCCAACAATCCTTCATTGTTTCATATGGGGACGGAACATGGCGAGCGAGGGATGGATGATTTATGCGGGACAGTGAATCAATCATTAAAACGATTGAGTCTACGTAATTGTCGATTGACACCAAATGATTTGAGTCAGATCGTCAACACTTTTTGCTGGTTGGAAGCGATAGACCTATCAGAAAATCCGAGAATTATCTCCAAAATTTCAATTATTTCGCAGCTAGAATATTTGACAGAGCTTGTGCTTGAAAATCTAATTGATTATGGTACAAACGAAACATTTGAATTTGAACGAAGAATGTCTGACGAGGAACTTGATTGGGAGGCACATGGAGATGAAATAACAGATCTGTTATTGGAATTATTGAACTGTGAGAACGCGAACTTTCCAGACGAATATTTAAGGCAAAGGGTCTTTAGAACGCATCGACAAAAACCACTGCAACGTCTCAACTTATCTGGAAATATTCTCAGCAAGAAGACACTCAAAATTTTGTCACTATTCGACTCGCTGGAAGTCCTGATCTTGATGGGTTGTCAGATCAATAGCGATGGAATAATAGAGCTACTAAGTAGCATCAACAATTGTACACTGAGAACTTCTCCATTAAAGGAATTGTATCTAGCGTCTAATGTGATTGGCGATATCGGGATCTTAACATTGGCTCAGAGTATCAAGGATCAAAGTTTACCTCTATTAAAGTTTTTGAATTTGGAGTCGAATGTAATTTCTCTAGAAGCCTTCCGTGTTTTCGTAGAGGAGGGTTTAGAACATTCTCATCGTATCCAATACGTGCAGGTATCCGATGACGGGGCAATTACTAGTAATCAGCAATATGCATGGAGTGAAATCGAACAGAAAATGGAGCACATTCTCTTGTTAAACCAAGCAGGAAGATTTACACTATTTGTCGACGGTAACTTTAATTTGGACGGCAAATACAATAGCGAAGAAGGTCTTTTATACAGTTGCGGTAACGAAGGAAATGACACAACACGCAAGAATAAAATTCCTTCTGATATGTGGCCATCGATATTAGAGAATGCAGACTCTATTTACGGAACAGATGCATTGTTTTACTTTTTACAAAAGCGTCCTGACTTATTTGCTTCACGAAAGTCACCAATATCAAATTTGTATCATTCAACACCCAACAAGTTTATTCCCAACAATGTAAGGAGCCCGAATGGTGTCGAGGATATCCGAAGTTTCATCACGTGATCAAACAAATCCCAATGCAAGTCTCATATTCAATGCCTCGAAGAGTACATTTTGTGATGCTTAGAGGAGACTTTTAATACGATAATGTAGAATTAGATTTGACAATTTAATGTTGTACTGTCATACCGAAACGTCACACGGAGAGGGATAAGAGTCCCTGTGACTGTCTACCGAAAGGTCTAAAATTTTGTCCTTGGGTTCGATTTTTCACAACTGTGACTGAATTTTCTCATCGCGCGAACCCAAGATTGAACAAAAAAACCACTTGACAATTATGGATTCCGGTTCCATTGTGATCATTTAGCGTCGTTTTCTCTGTTGGACTAAACCCGCCAGTGGCTTTCATCAATTCGGTACTGTGAGCGGACCACTGTAAAGTAGCATCTATTATTTAGTTGACTCGAACAAGTGGTCATTGATTTGTCAGATTCATGAAACAAAGCAGATCATTGCTGTCCTCTCTGCGTCTTTCAGATACTCACTGAAACAGGCACGATATCTGCATCGAACCCCGACAAAGAAAGACCATCCATTATGAATATGTCACCATATCCGAAAGCAAATGATGTCCCAGAAAGCCTCGATGGTGACATTTCCTCACAGTTTTTGCAACGTTCCTTCATCGCTGATCAGCAAGAGAAAATTCTCAGAGGAGGAAATCATGTCGATTCTTCTAGTTTTCCAGCACCAACCGCAACAACAAATGCCAAAGGTACAAGAATGGGTCATCAAGGCTACACGAACGAAAAGCACCCCCACACCGAAGCTTGCGGGGTTTGCCTACAGGCGTCTAGGAGAACGTGCGAAGAGCTACAAGTAGCAGAGGATCGCAAATTAGCCGCATCTCTGGCCGCCGTGAACTTAGAGGAACAACAAAATCGTTCGCACGAAAATACTACTGCTTTTAATGGCGAAAACACGGAGACCACATTTCTTAACGGACTTCTCAGGTCTCATGGTGACATGAACCGCTTCATGTCATCCTATGACCAGGGACTGCATTATGCCATTCCCTATCAAGATCAAGGTTTGTCACCTCAAGAACGGCGGAAAGATAGACACTCCCCGATTCCTCCAGTCGCAGCAGCAACAATGGAATTAAATAATCAAATTCAGGGATATAGACCACGTCAACAAATCCACGACCAGAGCAACGAATTAGACTATGAAATAAATAATCGCATGGAGCGTAACATTGATCAATATGAAGTCAACACCATCGTCGATGATGATACCTGTGTTTATATTGGGGATTATAATATCATCGGTCAACGTCACGGATCGCACGGTGAATTGATTTGGGACAGCGGGGATAGATACGTGGGAACATTCGTGAACGGTATGCGATCTGGCCAAGGGACATTTTTCTTCCGAGACGGTAAGAATGGTCAAAGATGGATTTCTAGTCCTTAAAATGGTGCACGATGCTTTTGTTTCTAAATTCTTTTGTTCTGCTTGTTCTCTCTTGTCAACATATACATAGGCTCTGGATACACCGGAGACTGGAAAGAAAACCAAATGCACGGCTGTGGCCAACGAAAATTTGCTAACGGTGACATTTACGTCGGTCAATTTCTCAAGGGTAGAAGAAGTGGAGGGCCATGGAAATATAGATTTTGCAATGGGGATTTGTATGTCGGCGGATGGGATACTGACCAGTTTCACGGCTTTGGTCGTTACTTTTTTGCCGATGGCAGCGTCCTCGAAGGAAATTTCGTTCACGGTATCAAACAGGGTAAGTTCAAGCGGCAATTACCAAGCGAAGATCTTGACATTTTGCGATTCGAGGATAATAAACTTGTTGGACAGGGCGTTCGATGGAATGCGAAACGGACCAAGACGTGGCTGTTGGAGATTCGCAATGCTAATGGCCGCGAGAACATCACCAAAAGAAGTAGGGCTCCCGATGCTTTGATATCACGGAATAGAAGTCACCGGCATGCTGCCCATCGTTTCGTTCGCCGCATTGGCAATCTTACACGGCGGCGATATCCTCATCCAAGCAGGATGAATCATGGCGATATTTTCCCTTCAATCGACGAATCTAAAAACATCAAGGCACTGAAATCTGATAGGGAAACAACTACCTCTACCTTGTATGCTTCGAAGTCCCAATTACTATCATCTTCTTTGCTACCAATTGATAATCTTGAACCGGTCTTCCCCCAAGAAAGACTCAACAACGTTATTAAGAAGTCTACGCGTATTCCTACATCACAGGCTGTTTCTATCGGATATGATTGCGAAACTGGTACCGATGTAAAACCCGACCAGATCTCCTTTGAGTAAGTCGAAAATAGTGTCAATCCTAAACTCTTGAATGGTCGATCCGACCTTGACCTTGACGGCTGATGGTATGGTGATTCATAGAGTTCGTATGCAACTATTAGCTAGTTGGATTCGAAAATGATCGTGCTGCCCTTTTTGTCTACTATTCGTAAACTCCAAGGAAGAGCCAACAAAAAAAAAGTAGAAGCTTCCAGCGGCAATTTTGGTGACGATTACACGAAAAAATTTATAGAGAAAGATAGTCTAGCCTTACAATTGAATTTCACTCTTTCATTATCTAGTCTCTAGCTTGTGCTTATATATGGAAAACATATGATGTGTAAATACTAGTACGTACGCCAAAATTTTAAGTACCGTTAGATGTGCGCGCACCAAAATCGCATTGGGAAACGGAGACGGAAATTTTCACACTGGATCAAACAACCAAGCAATCATTCGCAATCAATTGTTGGCGTCATGATGAAGGCCATAATCGTTTCACTCACACAGCAGATTCTGCTTTGGACAGTTTGGGGAGCAACCCCCTCAATTGCTTCTCAAGAACCGCTCATCGAGTGGCTCAAAGCAAAACCCAATGGTTTCTTTTCAGATAAAATCGAATGGAAACCTTTGGATCCCAGCAACCCGGATAGCACCTACGCTATGTTCGCCTCGCAAGACATCCCCAAAAACGAAGCGCTTATCGTTGTCCCACAATCAGCCTTGATATCGTCGAAGGATACGGGGCACAGATGCGACACAGTCAAGATGTTACTAGAAGAGGCGAAAAAGGGCAAAAACTCGGATTACTTCCCATACATTGACTATCTGTTTGGCGACAGTTCAAAAAGAGGCATATTGCCCTCATCCTGGAGTGAACCAGGACAGCAATTGTTGCATTTTGTAATTGGAAATACTTTGTTTCCCTCGGGCTTCAATTATCACAGAATCGAAGATTTTTGTCCAGAAATAGCCGAAAACCCATCTCAGCTGGAGCAAGACGCCTATCTTTTTGTGGTTTCACGGTCCTGGGACGATGTAATGATACCGGGTATGTTCAAAATAACGACTGTATCTTTTCTGTCCGTCTTGTCTGGAAATGCAACCAGTGTATTCTTACCGTTGGTCTCCTCTACTTTGATCTCTTTCGTCACTTGCTTCGATTTGTCTAGTTTACGACATGATTAGCCACCGTAATGGAAAATGGCGTAATGTGGATGCCACCTCAGCACATGATGGCGAAGATATTACAGTTTTTGCTCACCGCAATATTGCAGCTAATGAACAGCTGTACATATCTTACACCGAGTGTAATGATTGTGGGGACTTCAAGTACCAATATATTACGCCAAGTCTTTTAGTCGATTTTGGGTTTGTTGAACAATATCCGAGACGGTTTTTTCTAGAAGAAGAAAGGCAACTGGTAGCAGAGATTGACATTGACGAAACTACTGGCGATAAATTTCTAAAATGGCCTTTGGGCAATCTTCCAAGCTTCGATCAGGTAAATTACATGGTTGCACAATTGAAACGACTGAACAATATCAACGATGCTCTTGCCCACCATGTAACCCAGTTGGAGTCTGATCACGAACGTGATATTATCCTTGAATGGCATCGTGCATACAAAGAGGTTCTTGAACTTGCTGTTGCGTATCGAGAGGGTGAACGCAGACCCATCGCAGCAAAAAAGCTGTATGACCCTTTGACGGATGGAAAAGGACCAGGTGTAGAGGGTTTGAACGTCGAAGTATGCTGGGATAATCCTTCCGATAGAGATTATGATTTACACGATCTTTCAACATCACAGTATCAAGAGATTGAATTTACGTATAATCGGGTTAGAGACAATACCTGTTTGCATCTGAGCGGATGGTTACAAACATGCACAAATTTTCGTCCTCATTATCACGAGGCGTTTGTTCACGTTCCAGCCCAATATGTTGACGACGTTAAGAGAGTGGCATTTCTAGGAGGTGGTGATAATATGATCTTGCACGAAATCTTGAAGTATCCGAATTTAGAGCTAGTGGTTGGTATGGAGCTCGACCAACAAGTCATTCGATCGGCGTTCAAAAACCTTGGCACGCTGCCTTATTTTGATGATCCTCGCGTACACTGGTGGTTTGGAGATGCTACAAAGACCCTTTTTGCATTACCTGAATCCTACTTCGGCAGCTTTGATCTGGTGTTAGTAGATTTACAGACATTTGTTGCCGACGCTCTCAAGGTAACCGACAGGTTGACTATTATGGACACAGCTATCCTGCTGATGAAACAGGATGGCGGTGTAATCGCAAAGAACGAAGATTTCAATGTTCGCACCAACGTGGGTTTTGCCAAGTATACGGTTGATCTCGAATACCATGATTTGCCCCAAATTTGTCAACAAAGTATTACGATGGGCAGTAACTCGATTGATTTCTTCACAGCACCGACCAAAGCGCATGGTGTCGAAGCCTTGGCGATTGATTTGCCCGATAGCGAAGGCGCTGATCCTTTCGATTCATGGTATAGTTACCGTCAAACGATCCGTGATACATGTAGTGCGAACTTTGAAAAAAATGCGAGTGCGGAGGTTGACACATCGAGCACAGCTTTGAAGGAACAAATTGGGATTTTGGTAATTTTAGAAGCAGAGAATGTCGCCTATCCTCTTGAGTCCATTACTGCTCTACAAAGTACGATAAGTGAGAGTATTGGATCATTGGGACTTACCAAACTTTCCATATCTAGCGCCAGTGATGAGGCTTTGTTTTTCATTGTCATGAAAGAAGGCTATATTGCGGTCCGCGTTTTTGCGGAAAAGAAGTACATCGCGTTCGATGTTTTGCTGTGGGATAACTTAAGTCTCATCGACACACTCAATGAAGTATTGATAAAGGCTGTTGGAGGAAATTCCCAGGAATCTTCCACTTCGTTCCGATTTGTGACAGGAGGAATGTCTGGGTTAGAATCTTGTCAAAAAGATATTTTGACTCAGGTTGCCTTTGAAACAGATGCTTTATTGTGCCAAGATGCTGATACTGATACAGCTCTTACAAGTGCTGATGGCGTATATGATACAGCAATGAGTAATATTCTCCGTGATTTGATAACATCTTTGGTGCCTCGTCACGGTGAAGTGTCATCGGTCGTAGTTATCTTGTGTGGAGACGAAACGGATGTTTGCTCAAGTTTAGAAACAGCAAAGGAACTTGATACGCTACCGTTAGAAGTTATCCCGGTCTATGCCTGTAATTCTCTTGACGAAATGCATCTATGTGAAAAAGAACTAAATGAAACGCTGCAGGCCACTGTGAAGAAATACAAAAAACTGGATGCTTTGGTTATTGACAAAACCCTCCCATATCCCATGGGTCAAATCCTAGAGAGTATCTTCAATGATCCCATATCGCACTATAAGATAATGGAAAGGTCGCATTTGGTTCTGGCTCCAGTCATCGAAGAAGAAAACTGGAGAAACGTTTTGATTGATCGGTTTAGAACCGATATAGTTTTATTTGACGGAGCATATCGCGCTGACCTTCGGTTTAGCAACATTGACACAGGAACGAATAAAGCTTCTGTCAAATGGAGTGTCTTCTCCGCTTATGACGACAACTTTTTTGACCACTTGTCTACTACGCTTTTAACGATTAAGAAAAACACTGGTTTCGAGGCAGAAGTAGATGAGATTGCAAATGGGGTCGTGAATTATGTTGCAGATTTTTCACCGCCCAATGAATTTACGGACAGCGACTACGACAAAACACGCTCAATAGCGCAATGGAAGAGCCAAACACCTATGGGTCATCAAACTATCTTTCAAATGAATATACAGCCGCCCAAGATGCGGCTGGACGAGGGCGAGAGGGTATTGGCGGAGCATCAGCCAGGCCCATGGGATGTCGAGTATGGCGGAGCTGTGGTAGACGAATATCTAGGCGACGAAATGTATTCTATCATTTACGATGGAGATTCGGAACCTGTAACGATCAGCCGCAATCAAATTCGAAAATTTTCAGAGAAGGATACGGATTTGTCGACATATTTTGAGGTTGGAGATCTGATATTCTACAAGAATAGCTATTCAATACACCAGAATGGCGTAATTTCTCGCGTTGACGAAGATGGAACTTACTCAATCTATCTCCTCAATACGTCTGGTCAAAAATTATATGGTGTGAAAAGAGCTGAATTGATGTATCAGTTTGAAACAGCAGATTTCTATCAAGATGTTCCCGACCTGTCTGTGACCACATTGCTCAATGCATTTGAGAAAGCGCTAAAGACGAAAGTTATTGGTCCCAACGAATTATCATCGATTGAATCTTTCCCGATTGGTTCTGGAGTTGTATTGACAGCGTTCTGGAATGGGGGTCACTCCATTTTGAAATGGGATGGAATGAAACGCGTGGATATTAACGTATTCACATACGAGGAAAACATGAGTTCGAGACTTGCGTTCCAAGATGCATTCTGTCTTGAAATCGACTACATGAAAAGCGTCGCCCGTGATGAGCATCCGAGAGGTTATGGAAGCATCGCTAACTTCCGTAGCGAAATTGCAAAACCGCCACATTGGATCGAGGAACCAACTTATGATGATTCAGAGGACGATGAGGACGACGACGATGATGATTACGACGATGACGATTTAGAGTAAAAAATTGATAGCATTAGTCAGCGATTAAGTCTGTATAATCTTCTCCGTGAATAGTTGATTTGTTTTACCTTGCAATTGCCTTTCTTTACCAAGGGAGTATTTGTGGATGAATTGCAAATAGAAGCTCCTTTCTTTTCTCAGGCTGGTTGCTACCGTAATTGGTGAACTTGTGTGAAAATCCAGTAGTTGCTCCTATGCCCATTGCTAGTTTCACCACCTCTGTTGCATCATCATATCCACATGCCTATGGCCTGCTTCCTGAGCACAACATGTTTGCATGGTTGCTAGTGGAGCTGGGTCATCAGTCTTTGAATCTTATAGTCCTCATGTGGACAGGAATCGATCCTATGACCTCACAAAGAAGAGGTATGTGAGGTATGTTTGTGTCCAAATGAATCCCACTACCTCAAACAGACCCAAAAGTGTCAAAAAAAGGTTTGCTTCTCTTCGATTTTGCGTGTCATCCTTGCACAGGGACCATGCCAGGAGTTCCCAGTGCAAGGATGACATGGTGATTTTCCCACACAAACATCCTTGCACAGGGTCCTGACTTCTCTGTGTAAGGATGTCATCTTCTCTGTATTGTAAACATACCTACCCTGTGCAAGGATGGCAATGCCATAATGACGAAGTTGTGTGAAAATCACACGAGTTTTGAGCGGTCTTCAATTTTTGGAAATGGCGCGCTTTTCTGTCGGTGTCCGGGATCGGATTGAATACGTCGTATCTTTTACACCTTATTTCTGTTGCTACGAATGTTGCCGATACCCATACATGCTGTCATATTCTTTGACATTTCGTATCACTGAAATCTGAAATCGCTTCGACAAGCGAGACTAGAGTGCATAAGGAATATGATTCTTCATGCCGCTGGTAAACTCGCATCGGGATTGTCAACCGTCAACGATTGCTCGTATGCATCAATCGGAACGTTGACACGCACGTATCCTCTAATTAAGACTCCAATGGAGACTGCATCTTTGGCTACGATTCGTGGAGGCGCATCCACGAGCGCCATTGTCAATTTTTCTCGTGAAAGCCTTTCCTTACAGGGTATTGGCAGTTACGTGACAATCACAGCATTGATTCTGAATGCTTCGTTGCGAATGTGAGAGAGCTCCATGAAAATGTATTTACCTTCAAATTGATTTCTCTGCTGTGACATGAGACTTAGCCGGTTGTTTTTCTTCTTCCCCCATATAGGTGGACATCTACTAAATTTTCAAAGGAACAGGACAAAATCGTTACGAATATATTTTACGCAGCAACTGCTCTTTGTCTAATGTCAGGGGTCTTTACCGCGATTTTATTTCAACTGTTGACAATTTATGGTAAGACTGCGCTCGGTATGGGTAACGACGGCGGCTACATCGCCTTTAAGTCAGCCTCAAGAATGTTCCGGATTTGGGGTTTCCGTTCATTCCTTGTTGAGATGACGGCATTTGTTGTGAGTTTCATGTCTCATTTATACAACACACTATGGGACAATGCTCGCCAGCATGATAGCAAGTCGGCTTTGACAACAACAGGGAAGCTCATAATGAGTGGATCGATTATTTTGATGCTATCTGGTCTATCTTGCGTTCGTGCTGTATTGAACTTAGCTTCACAGCTCGTTTTCCATTAAGTTAAATCGGGTTTGTTTCATATCGTTGAAGTAATACTTTGATGTATATTCTTCAGAATTATACGAAGAAGCGTTGAAAATGACAAAATAATCATTGATACACTAAAACTTATGTATCCTCTGCAGAACTATTGGTGGCCACGTTGGAAGATTTTTCTCGTTTCTTCGTCATTTCAATCATAACTATGTATTCCGAGCTTCTGGCTTCCATGTCGCTTTCGTTGATTCTCTCATCCCTCGAACTCTCTATATTGTGGGATCGGTGAGACATGTCCAAGGAAGATTTGCATATTATAACTGAGCAAGGGTCTTGGCTTTTATTGAATGCATCGTTTTCACTTCTTGCAGAATTTTTAATGAATAATATACCATGGCCAGCATTGCCCTTATACCATTGAATCAAATCTTTTCTTGAATGGATAAATTGATACCCAGCACTAAGGAGCGATCTTCGCAAGTAGCTATAACTCATAAAGTACCACACTTCAGCTTTTCGCTGTGCTATCTTCCACAGAGAATATGCCCATTGTTGGGTATTCAAATTGGGAGTAAATTCCAACTTGTCTTCCTCTTCTTCTCTCCCATCTCCGAAATGCCTACAACGATCTCTTTTTATGGTCAATAAGTCGTGAGCAGATACCATGATGGAGTTTGAAGTCCACGGCGAAGAAAATGATGATAACGATTTTGTAGGAACACAGGAAGACGACCCAGAACCTCTCTCGAGACCATCTTCATTTGTATCTGCTGGGACAATTAGTACCCCCACATCAGGATTTCCACAAACTTGGTCAGTTCCATCAGCTATCTTTCTTCGTCTTGAATCCTCAGAGTCTAGAGTAACACACGCTCCAGGAAGGATCAAACGGTTTCCAGCGTCGTCGATAATAGTTTCTGAAACCCAATCGTAAGAACTGTAGATGGAAGACGACACCAAGCCTCTCGTATAGGACTGAAATGACTTCAGTAATATTCGAGACCCTGGTAAATATTTTGCGATAATATTACTGCCCTTGAAAACACGAGCTATTCTGTTGCGATTTGATTCGAAATTTGTAATCCTAAAGATAGTCATACCGCAAGCTCTAATTTTTTCACCAAGTGATCGTGCCTTTGATTGCGTGGGAGATGAAATTTCTACTAGGATGTAGTCGGAACCTATGTCATCGAAAATAGTCTCTAGTTTATTGTCATCGATCTCGCTATTTTCGATTGGCTCGGTGCCCTTTTCAGATTCGCTTCCATCATTATTGTTAGCATCATCATCACCATTATCAACTACCTCACGAGGTGCAGATGTTCGATGAACTATTGACGAAACACAAATGCTTACTTCTGGCGCGTTATCATGTGCATTGGGTACATGATCGTACAAAATAGCCGGAATAGACATCGCGTTTGCTTTTGATGGTTCACAGAAAAACACTTTCAGTATTTTCCATTCAAGAAATCCATTGATTGAATGCCTCGTTTGTCATCCATTGGTTGATCAGTCCAAGGTATACATGAAAACTGATAGATTCCTCTGATGGAAGATCGTGATAACGAATGCCACTCGTCATTTTAATCGTGGCTACATCCGAGTCGAACGAATCGAATAAGAAACAATGCGAAAACGAGAATTCTAAATTTCCCAGCTGTCAAGAACAAATCCTCTTCTCAACTTTTGATAGCCATAGCAGGAAATGGATTCGCATCATTTCATATCATATCATCAGGATGGTTACATTCAGATATTGCATTTTGATTACATTCTTATCGTCGATACAGAGACGTCCATGGCTTCTTCCGGGATCATGTTTCTCTCCACTGGCCGGTAGAACGAGGACTGAAACTTCAATTCAAAAGAAATTACAACAACGCGATCCACAACTATTTCCTTTCTCTCGTCTCTACAATGACTTCGTAGATGGCGAAAGCAACGAATTCTGTGATGAGAGTAGCAATATCGAATACTATAATGATTTTTCGGACTTCGACTTTGTTGTTGGCGATGATGCCGCTGCTTCGATCGACGAGACCGAGGATGTAGTGCCAAGTTCGACTCCGATGTCTACTCTACAACAACGTTTCAAAAAACTGGATTTGGCAGAACAGATTGACCGACAACAAATCAGCGACAATTGGAAGGAGGGATACTGGGGTGTTTTTGGTTGTTCGCTTGACCCATACACTGAAGACGACGCACAGGAGAAAGTCGTTGTGACTTGCATACGGCATTTGTCAATAGAAAATGATTTTGGTGATGAATCGGCGTTATTGATCGTCGGTAGATCTGATGGGAGCATCTGCTGGTTACAAATGGAGAATTTTTTGTTGCAATCATCTTCATCGTCGTCCTCACCGTTGGCACCGCCTTCCGACAACGACCCAAGCAAAGCCGCGGAAAACCGTCCAATCACGACCTATTTCGAGAACAAACTGACTGCAAAGCCAACAGACGACGGGGGTATGATCGTTGCTACAGAATTGCAGCGACGTGAAGACAATAGTGACGCCAATTTTGATGAAGATGAAGGGAAAAAAAATGAGGACAGCGTCGATGGATCATCTCCTACATTTCCATTTGATATCTTAGCACAAATTAAAACCGCACAAAATACACCATCTGAACTTGACGGAGATGCGGCTATTATAGATATGTTGCCCTATCCATCAGCCAATATTCTTTGGACTATTGCTCACGGTACACCCAATGTCATACAAGGATGGAAACTCGTTCCGGATCCCGAGACTGGCTTTCTGTTGCCAAATGAGTCTCCTGAATTCTCAAAGATCAACCTGGAAATTATTCACACCTCACCAATTATTGCGATGAAAGCTATTCCACAAAAAGATACGAATTATAGATATGGCACATCTTTCCTTCTATCTGGGTCCGACAACGGTCAAGTCATTATCTGGGAAATTTCTACGACAAGTGATGAATCGCCACCTTCAATTCGTATCCGGCTTGACACAAATCTTTTGGAAGATCAAGATGACTATGACGAAAATGATTCTATTTCATCAATAGATGTGGACGATCAGTACTTGTACCTCGGTACACGAATGGGGAAAATTTCAATTTTTTCCTTATCGACAATTCTAGAGGACGATTTCAAAGCCACGACGCTGCCACTAGTGAAAAGCTTTGTTGCTTTCCAAAGTAATAATCCTGGTGTATCAACACTATTGGCTGCCGGGCAAGGAATTCTCGCTACTAATAACGATAGCAGCAGCGATAGCGCTAACTATAATAGTAATCCCACAAAATCCTTGATCGCTGGAAGCGATCAAGGGGAACTCAAGCAATGGGAACTGATCCCAGCGGGAAACGAGCGCTTGGAATATTGGCCAAGATTGGCATCTCAAAAACTTCCAGGAGGTAGGCCTCACGTATACGAAACAGGAGACTGCTCTTTCGTGTATTCCGAGGAAGATTCGTTTTCTCCAGCCATTCTAAAACTTATGTGTATACAACAGGTTGTCCTAGCAGCCACCGACCACGATCTTACTGTTTGGGATTCTTCAACTGGAAAGCTATTATACGACATGCGGGGCTTGGACTTTACACCTGCTACCATTGGATGTGGTAGAAACGGTAACATTTCGCGCCCTCGACCCAGTCTAATCGCAGTAAGCGATTCGGTTTTAATCACAAACGGTATGGAAAATTTCGTATGCGTACACGACTTTGCTATGGACCGTATCACAAGTGAAAACGTTCAAACTTTCATCGAGGAAGACCGCGTTGACGGAGATGACAACAACGTTCAGGACGAATGGTGACGCAATTTGTAGGCGACGCATCAATGTCCTCATCTCGGAACATTTGCTAGACACAGCCTGCGTGCAACAGTGCATCTCTATCTATTGAAGGGTCCCCACCACATAGTCATACGAAACAAATCAAAATAAATAATCTAATTACTACGTAATTAAGTCTAGCACGCATTTCTTTGTCTTTGGGTTTGCAGCTGGCCTCGTGTCTTGAACATACCCATTGTTGCTATTGTCTGCTTTGTTCCGTTCGTCAATATTAAGTATATTGCTATCGGTATCAAAAGCATCAAACGAAGGAAGCTGGGTCATAGAATCTGCCATAGCATATATGGAGTTATGTCGTAGTGCTAGTGCTACGTCCCGTGAGAAGTCTAGGCCATCCCTTGAGGAGTTTCGGCGACGCCAATACGGGTGATTTTTCTTTTGCTTCATTGCCTTTCGCATCCTTGCTTCGTGATGTTCGTCTAATGTATCATGGTAAGCTTTCTCTTGCTGACGTTCTCTTTGGGAAATAGCTCCAAGTTTATTGAACCATTTTGGGTATTGCATTTTGGTGGGCTTGTCTGCTGAGGAGGAACTAGGTGACGGTGCCAGCGAAGAAGACGATGTCTCTTGAACGGATGACGATGATATTGGCGACAGCAATTCTTCCGAAGAACTGGGTGTAACTGTCGTAGCGTTCTCATTTTTCCCACGTGGGAGGTCTGGGATAGGATTTGACGAGGTTTTTTCTTCTTCAACTTCACTGCCTGAATCTCTGCCTTTGCCCCCTGAGAGCATGTTTCGAATATTGCTTGGCGAAATTGCAAACTGATTCCAAATCTGTTTCAATTCGGCAGAATTGCTATTAGGAATGCCAGTATCGTCTCCTGCCATCATGACAATCGAACGACGGCGAGCATTTTTTACTTCTATGAGATATTCAGTGTCATCAATTGCCACAACTGATCGCCGCAAATGCGTCTCGCGGTGTCGACCCTCCGAAAATAGCTCGATATTAATGTTTTCGTATTCCATTTTTGTAATTCTTATCGGTTAGGTGTAGGGCTTTGGGTTTGCACCATTTCGTGAACGCTCAAGTGAGTGAGCCATGGATCGATGGATCGTGCGAAACTACGTAATAAAGCTCAGGCACGAAAGATAACGATTACATGCACTGTTGTAGCCGCGACGTATTTTTGAAGCGTAAAATAATCTGGCGCGCACATCCAGGGAGCAAGAAACCACAAACAAATGATTGACCAATGCCTCAAAAACCACCACAACCAAGGTTTCAACAAAAGAAAAGATAGACATCGCATAAGATAATATATTTCTAATTTGGTCTACCATAGCTGCTCAGGTTGATAGCGAGAAAGGCGCCCAACCTTGGGCATCTCACCAGTGCAAAATCTACGCGCCACTGAAACGACCTGACCATCGGAAATTCCATCCAACTCAAACTGCCATTCCAGCCCCGCCTCTAGGCCATATTCTTCTAACATATCTCTAGATTCCTGCGTTAGCTCTTCTGTTACAAGCACATAGATTCCAAGGTCTTTGATTGCTATTGCCGCTTCTTCCAACAATTCACGGACGGTTTCTTGGCTGTTTTCGAGCACCAAGATTCTACTCATAAGGCCCTGATCAACGATACAATCGTAGGTTGCAGCTCGCGTGTTATGTGCACGAATTGCACTAGAGCGATCGGATTTCATTGATGGTATCGTTGTATCACGCGGAACAAGTTCGGTACGAACTCCCCCACCGTTCGTTCCGACTAAGGTCTTTCCTGCCGTTGAAAGTTCTCCGCCCTTGTTTTCGTCAACGTCACTGTTGAGTGAGCTATCAAATTCCATATCAATATCGTTATCGGCACTGCTATTGATTACTGCCTCTGTTGGTGCTGATTTATTGTAGTCCTCGATTGTTTTTGTGACAACGTCGTCTTCCATTGTGGCTGTCACACTTTCGTCCAGGACTCGAAGCGATGTAATTTGCGCCTCGGATTCTTCTTCCCATGGCAGCTTGACGCAAGGGTTGTTATCTTCTTTGTTGTTAACTGCACCAAAATCATCTCCAACCATTAAACAATTCAACCCATTCGACATGGGAGGAGTGAAATCCGCGAGGCCATTCCGTTGGAACGAATCTTGCCACTCGATTATTGTCGCCTGCTCGTTTCGGATCTCTTCGTTCCAGGCCGCGAGAGAATTCGTGACAAGTTGCTTCTCAGATTGGTCCCAATTGTGGAAGTTTAATAACCAGTTATCAGAATAGGATGGCAACTGACCGATCTTCGGATTTGATTTCGGGTCCCACTCGATTTTGTTGTCGTCATCAGCAGCACATAATGCGACCAATGGGTTCTTCGGAAATCGTTGATTTGCATGTTGGCAGAGGTGACACGGGCAGTTGGTGTAAGAGAATGGTAGCACACAATTGGTATCAACGAATGAGACAACCATCACCAACAAGATTGACGGTCGATTAGCCAGCTTCATTTTCGGCGATAATTGATTGTGTTGTACACTATGCTTGCGTACTTCAGGTTGGGACTGGCTACGACCTACGATTGCTTCCGATTCTTTGAAATCCTCAGTGATGATTAGAGGCTTGTGCGTTATATTTGTGTCTTCACCATATTGATGCCATTCAATCATTTTGTGTCGAAGAAGCGCTTCGCCGAGTTGCATTTTTGGAAAAAAAGATACCACTGCCATTTGAGGCATTTAGAATCAAACGAGTCAAAGAAATCTCTTTCCCTCACAAATTATTTGCATTTTTCGAAAGTCTCCCTCGAGTAGGATTTGCCTGAATCAGCACACATCACAAGAGGATACATTGTTGACGTTGCCGACCTGTATACAACATGAAAACTCTTGCGAGTCCTCTGATTATATTTTTCGGAGTGATGCTGCCGAGTCGGCTGAGCACTGTAATTTCTTTTTCTCCTACAGCAACAAGGGCACAAATTACCGAAACAATTAACAGCCTATCGACAATAACAATGAAAAGCATGGCTTTGAGAGGTCAAGCCAACGGTGAAGACAATAGCAACGGTAGAAAGTCTTCTGTTGCTATTATCGGAGGAGGAATTGCGGGCTTATCGTGTGCACGACATTTGCAGCATCGTTTCGATGTAACGGTGGTAAGCTCAAATCAATCAGGTTTCTTCGGGAACATCTTTGAAACAAAAAAAACTGACAATCTATTTTCGACGCAATATCTGTGTTATAATTCTCTCTTTCTCTGACGTCTGTCAAAAACTGCAGTATGACACAGGGCGCCTGCGGCCTGGAGGGCGAGCTTCATCTCGGCAGCCAAATGACCTTCCCAAAGATGATGGCGAAAATTGTTCGGAATATCCACTCTTGTCTCAATTTCGTTTCGATCACGCGGCACAATTCATAACCTCGACCACATCGACGACAAGTAAATGGAGAACAAATTTCGATCAACAAATCCAGGAATGGATTGACCAAGATATTCTTCGAGAGTCGCCACCAAACAGCATCTATGTGTTCGAAAAGAAAGCAACAGACACGAAATCAAATCAGGTCGGCGCAAATAGTTGGACAGAAAAATGCATGAATCCATCGTCTTCAGCGGTATCGGATCATGAACAGCAGAGGTTCTATTATCCAACTCGCGGTATGTCATCCCTCGTAGATTCTTTGGTGGCAGGCAGCACATTTGAACTACGGCAAGACGTTTGGGTCTCCCCGTCTTCTGGAATCCGTTTCATTGGTAAGAAAGGTAGCGGCAGGGATAACTGGTCCGTGCGAGCTCAAGGACGAACCTTGGGAGAGTATGATAACTTAATCATTGCCCACAATGGAAAGTGCGCTGATAGGTTAATGAGCAAAACTCCTGCCAAGGATGTTCACCGGTTACTAAGAACAAATTTTAACGACCGTGTTCCAGCAAATGGGGGACAAAAGATGACACTCAATAGTATATACAGTCTTACATTTTGTGTCAAGGGCCCCTCACTCTTGTCGACGAAGCTTCCGAAAGCCTTTGTTGGAGGTTTCATTCAGAACCATCCCAGACTTGGTCTCGTCACATGCCAAACGAATAAATACCCAAGAAGCACGTATAGTGAAAAAACTTCAAGAAGTGTCGAAGATGACGATGATGATGATAGAACAGAAGTTTGGACAATTCTTTCGACAGCATCCTTCGCAAAGAAGAACAAAGCTCCGCAAGAGTTTTTACCGGAAGATGTCATACAAAATGTCACTCGGTTGCTAATTGACTCAGTGGAGAAGGATTTGCTTGGGAACTTGGAGGGCTCTGATGCCGACCCTCGAAAGGTAGTAGCTCTTCGAGACGAGATCTTAGAATCTCGTCTACAGTTGTGGGGTGCAGCTGTCCCTTTAAATGTATGGAGGGGCGATATCGACAATGTCCAATCGTCGTCCAAGTCTCCCGGCTTCATTCATGATCCTAAATACCATGTTGGAGTTTGCGGAGACTGGCTGCTGGAAGCATCTATTGCGGGTGCATGGAGTAGCGGACGAAGAATGGCGCAGCACATGACTAACATCAGCCAGGGTTCGAATTCAAAACTTGTTGGGGTCAAAGGCCACTTCGAGGCATCGCAATCTGTTCGCCAACTCGGACTTGCCTCACTCGACGGTCCGATGAACGATGATGCAAAGATACAACCGACTGAATCGTCGTCTCAAAACAATACTAGACGAAATGGCAGTCGCAACAGCAATAAGAAAAGGCATCATCGAAATCAAAGTCGAAGTCGCAAACAGACTTAACTGTGTCTCGATCCAATCTCTTGTAGTTTCTAATATCATAAACATAGAGTTGCATGCCTTCATAAAATTGTTTGAAAAACTAATTAAATTATTTTCCACAACAAAGTATGAAGAATCTTCATGCGTTCAAAGTACACAAGTTTGAAATAAAAGCTTGAAGCGTCTAGTTTTTCGGGCCATACTCATATATCCATAACTTGAAATTTAAGCTATTTAATTCTGGCTTGAGATTCGTGCTAGTATTTTCTTTTCGGCAGTGCGCCTTGTAGCAATGTTCTATCCTTCCGTCAAGTATGACAAGTATGATAGAGTTCCTAATAAAATGACAACCAGAGTTGTAGGTATCCAAACACTCGGATAGTCAACATCTTCATGATGTCCACAGAAAAATAATCCACAAGGCATTCTCTGTGAATCAGCTACTTCCGAAAACATTCGTCTATATATATCATCGGACACGGCAACAACATAATTGGTCGGAGGGAGCAATTCTTGTCTGTCTTTCTGTGTTAGGTATCCCTCACCGCCTTTATTCTTATTCTTTCCAAGAGGATGAGTGTCTAACGATTCCCACTGTGGAGTTATACCCTGTTCCAACTCATCGCTTACTCGATGATAATCTTCATAGTAATCTTCCATATTGTCTGGTTCGTCCGCGTATAAGTGCCCAATTGTCAAAGGTAGGTGATCTTCTTCTTCGGCCGTGTCGTCATCGTGATGGTCGGAATAATTTCTTCTACCACCTCGACTATTTTTCTCTTGCTTTTCGTAATCTGGAATCATCACTAACCGGATTGCTTCATACGGCTTATACAATAGGGGCCTCCCCTGTTCGTCTACTCCAGCAAACAAAGTAGACTTTGCAATATTGGAACGCATCGACACCTGACTGGAGTCAGCAATTGAACCAGCGGTGTAGCTTCCTCCACCCATACTATGGTAGCTGCTCGAACTATCTGCACGACGATGACGGGATCTTGGCAAAGGATTTCCACCACTAAGAGTTCGTGATCGATTATGTCCTGCACCATGTCCTCTTGGAGGAAGCGCTTCGTCTGTATTGGCACGGCGATGTGCTCTATTCGGTCGAAGAGGAGAATCAGAATGAACTCTGCGATGATCCTTCGGAGCAGAATTAGTACTCTTTGGTAGCCTTTTAGAGTCATTCGATTGTGTTGCTGTTCTTCCTGATGGTGGAAGGCGACGTATTGGGGCGTTGTAGATTTTAGGAGATGTGTTCATGCTTCCATATTCAGATGGCTGTGATTCCTTTTCGTCTGGTGCGTTGAAAATATCATTCAGAGGTGGCAAGCTGCCTGAGTTAGTTGGAGCCCGAGGGGCTGTATCGATCGGCTGAGTACCTTCGTTTGACCCTACACGTTGTTGCTGATATTGTTGCTGCATAGGATACATAGGGTATTGGTACTGTGGCAAAGCCCCGCCTTCTTGGGGTGGTGGGTATGGATAGAAAAATGGAGGCTGCGGTAACATTCCTCTAGCTTGATTTGGAGAATGGAATATAACAGGGCTCTGTTGATCCTGTGGTGGTGGTTGAATGGGGTAGCCAGTGGGAGATAAAAAGTAGCTTGATCCCGCCGCCACAACATTGTTTGCAGCATATGGAGAATTCGTAGGTATACCTGGGTTACCATAGCTTCCGTACGTCCCATGATTGGGAATAGATTTTCCCACTGCATTATAGTTATCCGCAGTGCTAGGCTGCGGCGATGCACCGGCAGCATATACTTGCTGCTCTCGTTGTAGCAGAGGCGCAGACTCGCTGGAAGAATCCTTTTTTTGAGGCTCGAAAGACGACATATTACAGACCTCGAATTCAAATTTATAGAACCAGATCTGGTGCTCTTGTCATCAATATTCAGACGAGCTAGTTGTCACAACAAGGGGATCGGAAGTGTGCGTTTTTCGAGATTTGTTTCGAAGTTTGATGTTTGAAGCATCGCACATGCACACGCCGAAGAACTAAAGAATTTAAAAGCACGAAATTCTAATTTTTGAACGGAAAGCGGTTATGCTGGCGTTTCAACGCAAATAAAGATTCATAAATGATTCAAGTATCCCTAACTCCAATGCCCCTTTGGGGGGCTTTTGGGATGCCCCCAGATCCTCAGCAACAAGAACCAGTCGGGATGAGGGTGTCGCTATGCACCAACGGACACAGACAGCAACGGACACAGACAGCACGCCCGCACACATGCATCTATAAATGAAGATGGAAGCCAGCAACAAGGCATCTGTGGCCTGTGGGGGCACGTGCGCAACAGCAGCTGGCGCTCTCTGTGCGGGGCACGAGGCGGCAGCTCAGCCCAATGCACCTGCTGGCACAGGAGATTGGGTTCGCTGGTGCAAAGAATGCTGGAGTGACTTTCCCCAAATCAATGCTTGCCAAGATTTGGTCACCCAAAGATGACTCTGTTATGGGAGCAAGGGAGGCACCAGCGCGCCTGCCTCCCCTGCTGGGCTGCATCCACACCACTCTTGAGCATGGCCAGCCCTGTTGTTTATGTGCAGCACAGGGGCCCGGGACGACACCATTTGGACAATCTATTGGATAAGACGCTGCCGCCACTGATCCCCCTGTTTGTGATTGTGCTGCCATCCCATTGCTGCCCCTGGCTGTGCCTATTCTGAGATTACTGAGACTAAGGTCGGAATAAATGGCTAGGTAGGTACGATGTGCAACCGACGTACATGTGATTTAAAACTATATTACGACCTCATTTTGATGGCATTGGGTAATTCTACAAATCATGTTTCTTACCATATCATTCTGTCCTGCTCCGAATGTAAATAAGATGGTATCCAAATTGGGTCTTGATGGGACCATGAACGACCCCAATTGGTTCGTTGAAAACAACCGTATCAAACTCCTTTACCATCGCACCTGGCCCAAACGAGCCGAGATCTCCTCCCCTAGAGGCTGATGGACACTCGCTGTACTGTGAGGCGGCTTGAGCAAACGAGATAGGAGAATCACCAATCTCAGCCTTCAGATCTTCTAATTTATTTGCTGCCTCGGCTCCTCCCTTGATAAGGATATGATTCGCTTCTGCTTTCGTTGTAAAGCGTTTGAAAAATCCTTGAACATCGTCGAGGAATCCGCCCGAAAGACCTATCGAGCGATCGAATTGAGGGTTTTTTCTCTTGGAACAAGAAGGGCTGCTTTTGAATTGACAAGACGTGTTTTTCTTGTGGATATGCCGAGCGGATTGAAAAGCGTTCGCGAAGATATCACCTCTAGCCAAAATGAAAGCTAAGTAACAAATGATGGTGGTGACATTCAAGGATCTCATCGTTTCTTGGTTGCCGTGTCGGTTTAATTGTTGTGATAGGATACTGTAAGTGCAACAAGCTTGAACCCGAATCCAAAAAAACATGCCTTGCATCGACGTGCAGAACGGAAATTTTAAACGAGTCCCACCAATCTTATTATTCGTGATTGATTCCTGGTGGCAGGTTTGCAATCGCTTTTTTACACCACCCATCTCACAATTTTTTACAAGACAAACAATTCGCAGGACGAAGACCACTGTTTGCACACAACAACAAGAGAGACATGGATGGCCAATCCAATGATGTTCCAGCATCAGAATCAACAAGTCTCTTATTAAATGATGGCGTATCGTCGAAGAAAAGTAATAAAAGCGAAGAAAATGGAGAGATTAAAAATTTATCCAGTACCGTGTTCGCCCTTTCGTTTTCGCTCTTAGTTCAGTCTTATCTTTTGGTTTCAGTCTTTCCGTATTCGGGATTCTTAGCTATGCATCTTATTCCGGGGATTAACGAAGAGACCGCTGGGAGCTATGCTGGGTTGATTGCTGCTTCATTTATGGCTGGCAGATGCCTCTCTAGTTTTGAATGGGGCAAGGCTGCCGACAGATATGGCCGAGTCTTTGTCATCAAAATATCTCTACTCCTTTCCGCCGTATTTTCAACGCTATTTGGTTTTGCTCCGACTTTTTCATTGGCTTTGATTTTACGATTTCTTATGGGAGTGTAAGTAAACATTTTTCCCCTACAGTTTGACGCCGATTTCAAAACATATCTGATGAATTTTTCTCTGTATTGTGCTCTTTGCTTACACGATAGTTGCAACGGCCTTCTAGGCCCAATTAAGACTATAGTATCTGAATATGCCAACGGGGACCAAAAGAAAGAAACGCAGATGATGGCGATTGTCCTTGGAATGTGGGGCTATGGATTCCTCATCAATCCGGCAATTTCGGGCTATTTGTCGGATCCAATAAAACAATACCCGGATACTGAATTCGTAAGAATTTTTGGCCCAGTGCTAGAAAAATTTCCATTCTGCCTTCCAAATTTTGTTGGCTCTCTTTTCTGTTTGGTAGGCTACGTGATGAATCACAAGTTTGTGGAAGAAACTTTACCAGAAGAAAAACGGCAACAATTTCGTTTGCCTAGTATTTTTCCGTGTGTAAAAAAGGACACAATATTGCGCAACGTATCGTCGTGGGGACTTTTCAAACACCTGCATAATTCTGAAGGTGAACTTTCGGAAGACTTGAACGTGATAATATCGCAATCTCAGGAGAAATATGAACAGAGATCAGAGAAATACGGGCATGAGGATTCGCCAACAATTTACTCTTTATTTCAACGCCAAGGTACAAGACAACATTTATTGATATACTGGGCCTATTCATTTCTAATTGTCTTGCTTGATGAAGTATTCCCACTCTATTGTATATCAAAATCATCAGGCTTGGGTATCACAGAAAAAATAATCGGCAATATCTTGTCGGGAACGGGGTTGTTTTACGTTGCTATGCAATATTTTCTCATAACAAGGCTGGTTGATCAGTATGGTTTATACAAGTCACTAAGAATTGCAACCTTTTTTAGTGTACCGCTTGGCTGCCTCATCCCTTTTTCGTTGATAACAAACGAAAACGCACCAGATGGAACACTAGCGTTTACGTCACTCGTATTTTTGAGTGTTCTTTATGCGGTTATCCGCTCATTCTCATCCGTTGTCTTTTCAACGATCACAATGACAACGAACCGAACAGTTCCGGAGCACCATCGAGCTTCTATGAATGGTCTAGCAATGCTTGGTGGGTCACTTGCCAAGTCTTTGGGTCCTCTCTTTGGTGGTATTTTGTTTTCAACGAGTGTCAATCACGTGACTCCTCCCTTTGGATCGGTCGTCGTATACACCATAATAGGTTTTTTGGGAACGTTTTTGGGAGTATGGGCTTACTTCCTCCGTGAATATGATAAATACGAGCCACTGTCACTAAAAATTAGAGCAGATGGAAGCAGACATGGCCCCAAGATGGAGGAGGAGGAAGAAGAAGCTCCAATTTTCTGAGCCCCATTGGCTACAGATCTCTGACCACACACTGAAGGTGGATTGGACAGTAGTATTCTAATTTTGGGAAAAGTCAGCTGAGTAGAAGTAGAAAATTTTCATTAATTCTGGATTATTTGTGACTAGATGGCATCAACAACTGATGGAATCGATGTTTTGTTTTGTATAGCATGGCTTGTCTTTTCAGTTGTGTCAATTGAACTCGCTACTAAAGAGGGTTCAAGTGCGTTGGCTGAGGGAGTTAAAATTAGTTAATGCAATATGAATTTGAATTTGTCAATTTGCTCAAGTTTTTGATGGGAGGCTTGGATGGGGTTTGGGCCTCATTTGAGTTTGAAAAAAAAACATCATAGAACTGAGTTTTGTGACGAAGACGCGCAATCACACTCACGCAACCTGCGTCACAATAATATTCTTCACTTCCACAATAATTTCTCATTGACGATGTTACCTCTAACTGGGATACCTCATGCTTTCAAACGCACTCAGTCCCTTATTTTTGGCTTTCAGCGAACTAAGAACGGTACTACATGCAACAGAGCACTTGCATCTACATCGCCAACGATACCATTGCTGCCACAGCAAGGAGCATTGTTCTCATCCTTCCCGCGTCTACGGTCATGCAATTCCTCGGCTTCTGACAACATTCGTCGATTCTATTTTACAAATGGCCAAAGGACAAAAACAGAAGATCCATATGCTATTCTTGGTCTACAATGGGGTGACGGTGCTAGCACCATGGAAATAAGGGCGGCATTCCGTGCTCGGGCCAAGGCTTTGCATCCCGATGTTGTAGATACCACCGTAATGAGTGTCGAACAAGCCCACGAGGAGTTTCAAAAATTGGTGGGGGCCTACGAGACTTTGATGAAACATGTAAAAGCAGATGATAGCGAAGACATAGAAGAATGGAGAGTCGCACTGTGGCGACAATCCGATCGGATTGCGTTGGATCGGACAGATGTCGCTGGGGTTGCGCGAAAGAGACCGGCGAAACCTGCGCAAACAGCCCAAAGTTCATTCTACAGTAGAGAATTGGGACATCCGAGCGGTAAGGGTGTGTTTAAAAGAGGAGAATACTTATCGGGCAGTGATGAGAGCCTACAACTGGATAAGAAAAAACTCCGAAGCTCAAGTGTAGGGCGAGGACAGAGCAAATGGGTGAAAACAAAACGCGAAAAAGAATACAAAGAATGGAACCCATCTCAATAGCGCTTAGAATGCAATTGAAATAATCTATCTTCAGAAATATTAGTTGGGTGTGCACGCTCTCAAATCAGCTGTAACTGACAACTACCTCCATTACAGGACCGGAAAAATATATAAGGAAAAGACAAAAAGTTTTGTGAAAACTTGAATATTTCACGGGTGAATAACAGTTGAAATGCCCTGATTATTTTCAGGATGGCGTTATTGTTTGAATATTTAATATGTGGCGTATCGCTTTAGCGTTTGTTTGCTTCTGAATAAATTTTTTGATATACCAGGGTTTATTCGTCCTAAAATAGACATTTTCACCACGACCTTTCATGATCAAAACGTCGTTGTCTCTGCAATTATCTTTCTCGCTACACTATCTTTATTCAGCAAATGGCGAATCCGGGAAGTCAATTAAATGTTGCTCGAGAACTTCTTCGCTCTTCTTGAGAGCCTCCTCTGCCCTTGCTTCGAGCTCTTCGCTCTCCTTGAGAGCTTCGGAGGCTTTGTTGACCATAGTAGTCGCATCGAGACTGGCTCTCGCTGCATTATCCACTTGGACTAGCTCTTCCATAGTTATAGGCGTTGTTTTGTCCTGAAATATATTCTCTGCCTTTTTGGCTGTTCCTGCCGAAGATGATGCCTGATGCGAAAAAGCATGTCAAAAATTTGAAATAATGAGTGGGTGATAGCGAATTCATCTATCGAACTTTGTGCCGATGACGATTGATGCGTTCCGCTGCAACTTCTTTTCTACATAGTATCGAATGTAGAGGCCCTGTCTTTCTCGTCTCCCTTTTCCTCCAAGATTTGCCACTCACCTCCGCCTCTGCCTTATCGATCAATTCATTGCTGCGTTTTCTGGCCTCGAGAGCTTCCGCCCACAAAGCTTCGGCTTTTTCGACGGCCTCGAGGACATCTTCTTCGGAAACAAGAAACGTTCTGGTTCTGTCGCGTCGCCAAGAAATACTATTTCCTCCAGATGTAGATAAACAAGACTTCGTACTGAAACTCGCATCGGTGTATGGCAAAAGCTGCTGTTGGTAAACACCATACGAGCTAGCTCCGTGAGAGCTGAATGCATTCGCGAAACTGGGGTAGTCGACCAGTAGCGTGATCAACACCACACAAAAGGATACTATTGTTGCCACAATGCCGTTCATTTTTTGTCTCTGTACAAACTGTAAAATGATGTCGTCTCTGACAACGCATGCCTCTTCAAAAACTCAGATCACAGTTTTGCTTATTCTGGGATTTTGACTGAAGTCACTGTGGAGCGCAAAAACAAACGCACGTGAATTTCAAGAAAAAAAAGTGATCGGTCCCCAACACCCTCCAGAGTGTGGTCACAGCATCTGACTGTCTGTGCCACTCAATTGGCAAAACTGGATGATGGGGATTCTCCATGTGGGGGTTGCATGTTTGGTTGAGCAAATAACGGAGGGAAAGTGTGTTGGGAGAGTGAGGGCTCTGCCCAGTGCCGCCAACCACTTTTGCCCCCTCCCCTTGGGTGGGTGGAGCCTGGCTGCCCCCCAACCTTGAGAGGAGTGCCACCACAATTGCTCACGCTGGGTCGTGCACTGGTAGAGAAGAGCTTCCTTGTGTGGCTCCGCGCCTCTGGGCTGCAGCTAGCAGCGAGCCCCCTCACCCAAGTCCAATTGGCAACACAGCAATCAAGCAAATGGAGACAGGTCATTACCATTGTCACAACATAAAAGGGAGGAGAGCAAAAGATTTACAGCAAAAATGCATTGAAACTAGAATTAAGATTGTGATTCGCTTTTTCGATCGATGTGATTCTCAATTATTGTCCTCCGGCTTTGGTTCTCGAATGATCTGTCCACTGATATCTCTGAGCGGTTTCGGTCGTGCTTTCCACACATTTTTTTGGCCAACACTAGTTCTTAAAACAAATTTGTTGGGATGATCCAGTGGAAGGGTTGGGCAATATATTAAGGCTGTGTGGCCTTTTGTAGATATAAGAGCAACTGGTAAAAATCTTCCTTCGTCGCTGTCGTCGTCCTCTTCATCGCTACTGGAAGGAGCAATCAAATCCTCAATCTCTTCACAAAACCACCTCGCTGTTTGATAGACGTCACGAATATCTTGACGACAAATTCCTTTGAGTTCTATCATTTCTGTTTCGGTCAATTTTTCCCACACAGCCTGAATTGTTTCGTCTGACCAAGGCCCGTTCGTCTCATCATCTGAGAACGAAATGCGAGGCATCTGTCGACGAGCTCGCCTCCTCTTTGCTTCTTTCTTAATCTCAGAACGTTGCGATGGCGTCGGGAATTCTACATATCCCGAATCATTCTCAGAATTGAGAGGATCCCAAAGGACTTGAAGTTTTGTTGGGAGGGATGGCGCGAACGATTTCGTAAATGATTGTTGCTTGTTCTGTATGCGAGGAATGACGAGAGCTGTGGTACAGGTGATCCCAGCAATAGATAAAAGCAACATAATATACATGGTATGCACCGTGATCTTCATAATATCAAATCTCTTTTTCTAATGCAATACAGAATTCACTTGGTGTGGGTTATCGTTCTAGAGAAATAACTGAGCAAGTAGAAATTTTTGTGTGGTCATGAAATTGATCTCTTTCGTCAAACGTGAAAAAAAATAATGCTGAAACACGAGTGACGATGTTACAGTCATTTGATTGGATTGATTAACTCTTTTAAAACCGTTAGAATTTAGAAACGCGCGCGAGCTCGATTCACAGAATTTCACAAGTGACCAATTGTGCTGCAAGAGAATGTTGAATATTTTATTCGTTACAACAGGACGAATGAAGCACCAACATCTATTCATCCTGAACTAAAAAAGTGCAAACAAAGCGAATATTCATTTACCTTGCCGCAATAGATTATTCCTTAGATTTCTGAGTCAAAGTGAGAAAGCTATCATGTCTTTTCAAGATGTTGGAAAACGTAATTCCAATCGACAACCCGTTAATGCGGCCATGGGATCCACCTCTTCTGCTACGATAGGAATGCCATCGGCATCTTCGGTATCGGCAACCTTCTCTTCGATGTCAATTTCTGCGTCGACGGCGACGTCGCAAATCTCTGACTCGCTCACGCAGTACCACGTACGTAAATGTTTACAGAGGCATTAAGTCTATGAAGGGATTAGACGCGTGGTGAGGTTCTGTAAAGAGATGCCAAATACCTTTCAGTTCTGATCCGTCTTTAAATATTCTTCATTCTTCTCGCTCCCCAAATATCTCTTCTTACTAAATTCTTGATGTCAATTTGTAAATCTCTACTCTTTCGTTATCTCAGAGGAATGTTGGAATTCTGGAAAAGATAGCCCATGCACTGCTCGCCAACAATGGTGGACGGAACAGGTCGGAACTAGAACAGCAGTACGTTATGGTTTGTCGCATCACTCGAAAAGCAGAGGAATGGTGACATTTGTTACTTTGTATATTTATGATCTATTTTTCAACGTTTGCTTGCCCTCAGTTCATTTCATCTTGGTGTCCTTTATTATTTCCTGTCTTTGTTCTGTGTGTCTGCCTTTCATGTTTCGGTCGACCAACACCTACACTAGATATAAGGCTCAATCCGATGTTTTACGACAACTGGAATCTCGCCTAAAGGAACAAATTATGGGCCAGCGACAGCGCATCAAAAATCAATCGCAATCAAGTTCGCACAAACAAGCTCTGCTCAAATTGGAACGCGACTTTGAAAAGGTCCAAGCTAGTGTGACGCACACCAAATCTAAGGTCCAGAAGCAAATGAAACAATATCAACAAATGGATGGTGCTAGAATGCAAGATGAACGAGCGGCCAACAACAGTAATAATTCCGCCAGAACAGCTCTCGAACAGCAACAAATGTTGATTCAAAGGGACCAACTCCAGCAAGAAATTATGCAAGAACGTGAGGATGAAATCCGAAAGATCAACAAGGGCATGCATCAGGTCAATCAAATTTACAAGGATCTCGCTCATATTGTTGGCGAGCAGCAGGAACATATCGACCAAATTGAAGATAAGATGGAAGATTCAAAAACTGCCGCACAATCCGGACTCGAGCAGATCCACAAGGCGAACGAAAAACATGGTGCGGGTGCCGCTAATTGTGCAATTATGTAAGAAGGGGCTAAGCCAACAGACCGATAGAAAATTGTTATAGAATGCCACGTGCGACAATGCTGATTGATAATCAGCCCACTTACAAAATTATAAATAAATTAGTATTATACTATTGTTTGCTTTCAAACACATTCGGTAAAGGCAGCTTTCGCCAAAACAACGACACTCAAAAGCTGAACGAACCATCACAACGAAATTCTGAGGTTGTAATTTCCACGGATTCAGCATCGTCCAAAATATTTGAACGATCCAAACGATTGGCATAGCAGATAGCTCAAAATGCATGTGTTCAAATCATTAAGTTTTTTTACATCATTCATTGTAGCCACTAGTGTCTTCCTTTTGATTGTTGATTTAAACGTCCATGATGAAGCATCTTCTCCTCGCAACATCCCCAGAACCATGCATATTTGTTGATGTTGTTATTTCTTTGGCATCTGCATGACATTCTTACTACTCTGTCAAGTGATCTGAAAATAAAACCATTCATCACCAAATTTGGACGCCTGACAGACCGCACAAGTGCACGTTTGAGTTGGACAACCAACCAAAATAAAACCGCCTTGAAATTCCTCGTTCGTTCGACGGAATTAAGAAAAGCTTGTCGCCTCGTTGCCATCCTCACTGTTACCTGAATCAGTCGACAAAAGCGCAACCTCGTGCAGAAAGAATGAGAAACAAAACAATCAAAAGACCAAAACGATAGCAATGAATACAAACAAGAAAAAAAGGAAACGTAAAAATAGATCTCAATCCGAGGACGAGCGAGAAATTATCGAGCTTCAGATAGATCGCTACGATCGTCTGATTTACACAGCTCGGAAGCAACTTCACAAGTCGGCCAAACAGGTCAAAACGTTTATCTTACAGAAAGAAATCAGAAAACGGTCGAATAAAAGTGTAGAAAGAACCTCTACTACAAAAGGTCTCGATGATAAAAAGAACTTAGATTTGGATGTCGTCACATGCCAGGCCATCCGGCAGCTCGGTCTGTATCATTGTAACCCAAGGTTCAAGATGACGACGGAAGAGACGGACGAATGCGAAACCGGAGTTGTCGATGAAACAGAAGCAGATGATGAGAATTTAGACAATGAAGGAGGTGATGATAACGACAGCCACAAGAAAAAAAGACAAAGTTTAAAAAAGAAGAAACACGAGAAAGGTCCTTCAGAAATCCCGAATCCGCTTGCACCCGACGATCCGCAGAAGCCCCTCGTCGACGCTGTCTTGGCGCATAAGCGCTTTTCAAAATCTCTCGAAGAATGGAACGAAAAAGTCACGGAGTACCGACGCTGGTGTATGAAAATCGAACAGCGTAATAAACCGAACCCCTTCGGCATGGTTGACGACTTTGCAGTTTCCAAGCGCAGCAAAAAGAACAAGAATAAAAAGCAGAAAGAAGGATCTGCCACCAATATCGATGGTGGGCTGCAAGCTACTATAGAGAACGACACCTCACTCTTTTGCACCTTAGGTGGCGCGATCCCCGATGATGGAAATGGTCCCGATGAGTTCAACAGATATTCGCAGTATGGGCCGGCGAGCGATTTTGGAGATGCCCCGAAGAGAAAGAACCGCAAGGGCCAACGCCAACGGCGGGCAAAGGCCCTTGCAATTGAAGCTAAGAAACAGGGGCGATCCCACGAATACTATCAAAGCGCGAACTGGAGGGAACCGAAACCGAAAGAAGATAGCAATGAAAATTCAAATGACAAGGTTCATCGAAAGAGCCGAGGACGGGGAAGAGAAACCAATAGGAACCAGCGTCTCAAACAAGAGTACCAAAATGAAAATCACGATAATTCTTCTTCTCAATTGTCAAAACAAAGTCAGGAACAGCAGGAGAAGCAACATCCTTCATGGGCCGCCAAGCAAGCCCAATCGACCGGAATCGTAGCCTTCAAGGGGACGAAAATCACTTTTTGACAGCAATGTTTTGATTAATTTTCCTTTGATTTATTTTCCTTCTAGCTGCAATCCAGACCAAGGCATGTCTCTCTTACAACAATCGTTAAAACAATAATAAAAAACCTTGTGGAATGGGAAACAAACACAGCATCCTCTTGTTCTACAATATAAGTTAGGAGAACATTTGTAGTAAAGTATTGGTTTGATTGCAACCGTAGTATTTTTAAAACCTAATTTAGAGCCCTAGTTATCTTCCGTACTCATATACTAAACAACTGCAAAAAGTTTTATTCTTGCACAAACTACTAAAAACTATCAAATGCATGTGACTGCCTTGTTGCACAATTTTCTTACAATGCAGCCGCGTAGGCGATCATAATCAAAGCAAACAACGATCCGGTCATTGAAGAAGAAGTTGCGGCAGAGTCGTCAGAAGAGTCGGGACGGGTACATTCCTGACCCGGTGGGACAAATGGCTTCGAAATTTCACCACCTTCGACGTCACAGGCCGGCATCGAACCAATAGGTTCGGTATAGACATTTCGAAACCATCGGCGGGTGTGCCCAGGACCAGTCTTGCTAGTGTGACCAACTACGTCGCACATGTCCAATCCGACAACATCATATTCGGCGTAGCGTTGCTCGTTCCAAGCTGATGGTCCCTGGCCAAGCGTATCAAAGACCATTTTGTTTTGGACAGCCTTGAATTGATCAAGAGTCTCATTCTTTAAGGCATAGATCGAATCCCAATCAGATCCAGAGAAAATGAAGATGTCAGCATCCTTGCCCATTTCCAAGACTTCTTCGTCGTTCAAGTACCAGTAGACTGTTGGAGATCCCCATGTTCGGTTGTATCCCATTCCCTCTGGACGGGTTAACACGGTAGCACCGCAATGTGCGGCATATTCGCAATAGTAGGTGGTATCCCAAGTTGGGCATTCTCCAACACTCCATCCAAGATCCTGGTATGTGAAGTAATTGGCCCACATGATGGTCGGTTCCTTAAATTCATCAAGCTCCCGTTGCTGCATGGCGATGTCATTAGCAACCTCTCTTGAACAAGCATAGGAGTCTGACATTTGGGCCGCGATACGATTTGCTTCTCCTTCCATGTTGAAAAAGGTGGCGTAAAAATGGATCCAATCCATCGTAGCCTCATTGGTTCGCTCTTGGGTAGCCGATGCGACAACCACTTGGTCACCAACCACGTTGTTGGTGGGACCGGAGATAATGATTGCTTCGGGGTTTTGATCCCGGAAGGCCTGGATGTTTGCTTCTTGGATATCGGCGTCTCTGTCATTTATGGTCTCGATCGAGGTACCACGACCTTGTGTCGCGTTTTCGCTCAGCATATGGCTCATACAAGGACTAAATAATTGATGTATCATCGTTAGCTAAATGTGGAGTTGTAAATCTAGCAACATAATCCGAAATTCAAAAACACCTTACCTTGTCACATAGCTTGGATTTCCAATGTAGGCAATCACTTCTTCTCGCAATCCAAGTAGTTCGATGTAAGGAATTTGTGGGGTTTGAGTTATTGCCAGCCCTCCCTTGTGAGGGACCGGAACAACCAAGTCAAAATCGTTCGCATCAACAACATCCTGTGGAATTTGAGTTCCACATTGGTAAAGCAAGTAACTTTTTGGTGGATCTTGGTGCTTGTTCGTGACGATCTTGTAGGTTTTGTGGTAGGTGATCTCAAGGAAGTCGGTCGTGTTATGAGGGACAAACTTTTCACCAAAAATGTCAACATCACCATAACTCTCGATCAATGGTGGGGTGTACTTGGTAGGAAAGTAATCGATATCCGCATTCGGATCGAAGTTCACGGCGCAACCATCGACGAGATTTTGCAATACTGTAGAAGCATCTTCCTGTTCCTCACCGATCACTACCTCATCGGCGGCGGCAAAGCCAGTTGACAGCAAAAGCAAAAAGGCAGTAGAAAGCTTGAACATCTTGTGAAACTGTAAAAAGAAATGAGTGCCGATGACGATTTCTGTTTTATGAATCATCGAGTAAAGACGAGAAGAGTACAAGGTATTGGCGAAGATTTTGGCAGCTGTGGTTCGGATCTTCGCTTGACACGGGTTAAACGGAAGCCCTGGTTCTCATTCAATTCGCCAAGAGGTGTCAACATCTGTCACCACTCATTTTTCCGTAGAACCCTCCCCCGAAGCACGTTCTCCAATTTTACTTCTTTGGGAAACTGAAGCACGTGATTCAAACCGCGGCCTTGACCAAAATTGCTCCATCGAATCGATGATCACAAGTTCATCCCCTAATTCAGTCGTGTACTAGAAAAAATTTGGGGATAAAGAATTCCGCCCACAAGATTCAGCTCTGAGTACGGTAGAATGATCAAAATAACGACAACGTGATGAATAATAATGCAGGATCTCTTGCTCAATGCATCGACCACAAACCGAGTTAGCGTAAACTAACGAATAACAGCTATAGGAAGTTTGCACGTGTTAATACTCAAGCCACGAAGATGAAAATCAAGATACCAGTCATAGCTTTGACCGTCTCATCTCTATCATTTTCCACCGAAGCCCGAATTGGAATACAGAGAAATCTAGTAGGTACTAGTGCTGATGTCGAATCTAGTGTCGAATCTGGTACCATTGCAGTTCTTAAAAAAACCTCATCACAGATTTCAGAACAAGAAGAAGAAAAACTTCCAGCCAATGCAGTGGAAGCAAACGATCAAGACCGACCGAAACCATTGCCGTCATTTGACGTAGTGATGCACCA
>Ga0115013_10000172_pt1 | contig 42285 bp, 34 predicted proteins | sample SouAtlMetagenome_2_FD_88686 | JGI IMG/M metagenome (GOLD analysis project Ga0115013, IMG submission 88686) | Marine eukaryotic phytoplankton communities from Atlantic Ocean - South Atlantic ANT15 Metagenome | ecosystem: Environmental > Aquatic > Marine > Oceanic | place: South Atlantic Ocean...
GGCGAGGGGGGAAAGAGCCCCCCCCCGGGGGCCGCCCGCTCTAACCCCCCCCCCGGGGGGTGGCCCCCCCCCTTGGGAGAAAGGGGGGGGGGGGGGGGGCAAATGAGCCCAACCAACTCAATCATATGAGCAGAGGGTGTGGCAAGGGGCAAGTGTGCCAGGTGGCAAGTGGGCATTGGAGCAACACACAGAATCCCAGGGCAAATTGACTTAAAATGTATTCTTGACCACAGGCTGGCTGCAGGCTTGTTGCTGGCTCCACTGTCTGGCATTCAACCAGAGCCACAGGCACATCGATCACACATCATCACTGATTTGAGAATTCGAAAAACATCATCTGCATTTCGTCACCGAAATCAAGCTAAATAGAGTCAATGCTCAATACACTTCCAGATGCCTGCAATACTTTTATGATGAAACAGTTTGCGCTATTATTGCTACTCGTTATCATCACATTTGATCTACCGAAGTCGACTTGGTCGTTCACTTCTATCTGCCATAGCCGGTTCACGCCAGCTCCGGTCCCTAGCTGCTTAAGGACTTCCGTTTCCTCTTCTGACGACAACGATCTAAGATTCGCCGGCATTGGACGTTTATACACGGAAGAAGATTTAGTTTCTATGAAAGAGGGTGAACCAGAAAATAATGATCAAGTAATAGCAGGGCCATCGTCGCGACAAGGCCATCTTAATGTGATTGATCGGTTGAGGGAAAGCCATTGTGTGGTTGTCGGCCTTGGCGGTGTTGGGTCGTGGGCGGCAGAAGCTTTATGTCGTTCCGGTATAGGTTATATCACTTTAATTGATCTCGATGATATTTGTATTAGCAACACCAATCGCCAATTGCACGCCCTTTCGTCTTCCGTTGGTCAAATGAAAATTGATGCGATGAAGACAAGATTACTGCAAATCAACCCAAATTGTAAGGTGACATTAATTTACGATTTTGTCTCGAAGGAAAATGCGGACGAAATGTGGGACGACATCGAAAAACTGTCTTCGAAACCTGTAACCGCCTGTTTGGATGCTATAGATGGTAGCGATTCCAAGGCGGCCTGGATTGCTTCTTGCGTCCGACGAAAGGTTCCTGTTGTAACTTGTGGTGGATCGGCCGGCCTCACCGACCCCACCAAATTTATATGCGACGACTTAACGAGAGCATTCCATGATCCCTTGTTATCTTTGACACGAAAGAATTTACGAAAATATTATGGGTTCCAAGGAGGTGTTCCGAAAGGATCAAAGTGCAGAGACCCATCTACTGGTAAATTGAGAAAAAAACTCCCCCGCAAATGGAAAATCCAAGCGGTTTATTCATCAGAACAAGCAAGATCTGTTTCAAAGAAATCATCTTCGATGAGACAGTGCGATGGGCCTCTGGGAACGGCATGTTTTGTGACTGGAACCAGCGGGTTTATAGCAGCAGGTAAATCTATTTGTTCGGTAGCTAGGGAGTGGGTTCGCACTACAATGGGCCATGACTGCAGGGTTACTGTAGTCACTTGTTCTATTAGTTGTCATTTCTGTGGTTACCTAGTACCAAGGGGAGTTTACCTTGTGCTCTCTATCTTACCTTTCCTCGTTTCGTTTATTAACTATCTTATAGGTAAAGTAGTCGAGATGATAGCAAACGACAAATTGTCTATCCCTAAACAATTTCGTGGTAATCAGTTAAGGTTAAAGACTTGGGGACGATAAGAAGATAGAAGTCTAGATAATCAAACTTAGTTTTTTAGAATAATTACCCAGTACGATCACCATGTTTTCAGAAATCTGTGCTCCTCATGCGTAAGCAATGGTCATATCATTCAGAATTCCACAGGTATTACCTCCCATCGAAAGGTAGGCATAGCCATTCATGCCCCAGTTTTCTCCCCACTGGTTGCGCACAATCCAATATCCTTCTCGACCATTAGAATCAGCGCTTCCGCTCTTGCTGCTACTCCCAGAATTATTGTCTCCATCGCCTTCACAGTCTTCGTCGCCGTTGCAGCCAGTATTAGTTGTGAATGCATATCCTACTACCTGAACACAGTGATTCATGTCCGAAAATTCCTGACCGCAGCCAATATCTGAGGTCATAATTCCTCCAGAATAATCTTGCCACATAGACGCTTCCAAGCAGACTACTGCAGGGCCATATGTTGCAATGTTGCGCACTGCCGTGTCTTCATCTTGGTCATCGCAATCACAACCAGATCCATCAGTGTAACATAGACAACGATCGGTAGCATAGCCGTAGCCTTTGATATTGCCAAAGCGACCCTGATCAGAGTAGTCTCCATAGTTTTCGTTTTGTACACCATCTCCCCCCCAATATGACTCATCATTGCTATCGGAACCAGATTTTGAATCATCATTGGCAGGACAAACTTTTGTACGGTAGGACTCAATTGTTTGTTCATCATAATACTCGCTCTCTCCCTCCAAACCGGATGTCAGTGCAATTAATGTGTAAGCATCGTATGGAAGGGTGCTTTGGAGTGGCAAACCTCCGTGATCCATGACCCACTCAAAAGCATTCTGAGGCCAGCCACCAGAACACATTTCGCAGCTGTCATCGCAAATAATAATTTCTGATTCAGATAAAGAATAAAGAGTTCCGGTTGCGAGGAAATGCGCCGATTCCACTGTCTCGACGGCAGTCACAGCCCAGCAAGCACCACATTCACCTTGAGTACGAATATCAGTAACCGCTCCAGAATCTCTCCAGTCCACAGAGTTTGGGAATGCATCAGCATCGTACTTAGGTTCCATGGTGCCAACAAAGCTTCCAAACTGAATACCTGTGGATTGCCAAACATAACGTAATATGCACGAAAGATCATACCATTCGCAATTCAACGATGAGCTGCCAATGACTTGCGGCTTATATCGACTGCTACTTTGTTGCAGATGTCGTTGCTTTTCTACCACTGAATCATGTATTTTCACCTTATGAAGTTTTGGATCAAGAACCAATCCAATACCTGAATCCTTTCGGAGTTTGCTTACATCCGGTGGCAATTCTCGTTGTCTTTTCTCCAAAATGTCCGTGAATTCACCTTTGTATCCTGTCAAAAATTTGGTTTGAAATTCTTCAGGGGCCATATCTTTGAATTGGTTCGATCCAAATACATGCTGCCTGGTGAGCGTGCATGGTCCATGCCGCATATTTTTTTCGGCCGTGCGTTGATGATTTTGTGTCCAAATTGAGAATCGCAGCTCTTTTTCATCCTCGGAATGATACACTTTCTTGTGATGGTGTATCCAATCCTCAAACTCCTGGCGAAGATAATGGATAGAATGGTGCGAAGACGCAATATTATGGCTATCATTTTGCAATGAGTGTAATCTTCGAGGGAAATTTTTTGGTAGTCGCTGGTAAGCATATGGGTCCTGGTAGAAATATTGTTGTTGATATTGTTGAAACGATGAAGACAACGGCGAATTGTCTGGTAGCGGTAATAGCAAGATAGATTCAGGCCCGGATTCCGCAGAGTTTGCGTTTGTACTCGCATTGATTGATGTTTCACCGGCTTTAGACACAGATGTCTTGGGGTCCTCTTTTTGTCCCATCGAGTGAAAAACGACTCCAGTCATAACGAGTAATACTAACAAGGAGAGAATAACCCAGATTTTGACATACGACAAAAGACGCTTTGCTTGCACTGCGACCATCGAATGCTTTCCACCACTGCCACTGCCACTGCCGAACATACCGCTACGAGATCCAGTGAAATAGCTGCCGCCTTCATTTCGGTGGCGGATATTCTTCTTATTCCAGCCAAGAAATATACCATTTTCTGCCTCAAAATAATTCTGTTGGGTATTACGAAAGGCTTCTGAATTTTGATGTTTTTCCTTGGTTCGAGAGGTCGAATTATTTGCAGTCTTTCGGTGAGTCAATATCAAGCCAGAATCCGTTTTTATAGATTCATCTCTGAAGTCTGCTGTATTATGGATATGATTATTGATGTCATGAATCCTATTGTCATCATAATCCTGGAAAACCTCTCGGGACGGTTCTTCTTCCATTTCGAGATAGCCAGCAGTTCCAGGATAACTGGAAGAACGTGTTGTATCTCTATTATTATTGATCGGCAGAACATTGGGATCATTATTGTTGCTATTGGTATTCAACGACTGAAGCTCCAAAGAGAAAAGAGCTGTCGAATCGTCATCATCATCATCAAATAAGGAAATCTGGTTCTGAATTTTGTTCTGGACAGTGGAAGCCAACGGCGATGTTTTTAATGATTCCGAAGACAATGTTTGGGTCGCTACCACTTGCGTCGAAGGCTGCAGTGTATCTATCAAAACATCACTTGTTTTACTTTCACTGCTGACTTCGCTATCAACAGACACCAAAAAGCGTTCTAACGAGGACGCCGATGCGGATGATACTTCCGGCGGGGGCAAGACAGTGCCCGAATGAATGTTACTGGCATGGCGAGGCAATCCAACGAAACCGTCATTTTTCTTGTTGCGATTCTCCTCAACAAGATCTTCATTTTCTGATGCTGAATCATAATCCATATCTCGAAGAGCCCTTTGAGCTTTTTCCATTTCCTCCGCCATGGTGCTGTTTCTTTGTTGTAACAAAAATATGTGTTCACAACTTCCGTTCACACACAGTTCTCTCTCCGGCAAGGTTGTGCAGGCGTGCATTTTGTTTTTTAGTGAAAAAGTGAAAGTGTGCCACGGCGAGGACAGACTGCGAACTTGAATTTAAAACTTCCTACCTCTGTCGTGGTCAAAGGAAATACTTCGTACAGTTGGAATTCGCAAAATGCAATAGTATCAGACGGTCACAATTTAAATCTTCGAAACCAAAACGAAATGGAGACATCTACCAAAAAAGCAAAAACTTCGGGTCCTATTCTGGTTTGTGGCGGGGCCGGATATATCGGTAGTCACACCATACTCTGTCTTTTAGAACAAGGTTACAATGTTGTGGTCGTCGACAATTTAGTGAATTCGAGTATGGCTTCCCTGGATCGCGTTGCTGAATTGGCCGGTCTGAACGAAAGCGACCGAAAAGAACGTCTTGTTTTCCATAATGTAGATCTGTGTGACCGTGATGCGTTGAAAGGGATCTTCGAAACGCACCCAACATTTTCTGCGTGTATTCATTTTGCAGGTAATTCTTGACATAGCCAAGCATCCTTGTGCCTTCACTGTTACAATTGTATTGCTCATTACCATCTTTCTTTTCTCGACCGTACAGGACTAAAGGCTGTAGGAGAATCGACGAAAATCCCACTAAAGTACTACCATAACAACCTCACGGGAACATTCTACCTTCTAGAACTTATGGATGAATTCGACTGTCACTCCATCGTGTTTTCAAGCTCTGCCACAGTATACGGGGCTGCGGACAAAATGCCAATCACAGAGGATACCAGCGTCGGAAACGGAATTACAAATGCGTACGGGCGAACAAAATACATGATTGAGGAGATTCTTCGAGATTTTTACAAGTCAAAAACGCTGGGAGATAATGAAACAGATTGGTCCATCGTCATTCTTCGCTACTTTAATCCCATAGGGGCACACCCATCCGGAAAGATTGGGGAAGACCCTCATGGAATTCCAAACAATCTTATGCCGTATGTGGCACAGGTCGCCACCGGGCGGCGTGAATTTCTCACGGTATTTGGAAATGACTATCCGACTCCCGATGGAACTGGTGTCCGTGATTACCTACATGTTATGGACCTTGCCGAGGGTCACCTGTCTGCGATCAAATATAGTAAAAAGAAAGAGAGCGGCACATTTACTTTCAATTTAGGAACAGGAAATGGATGTAGTGTAATCGACATGGTCAAGGCAATGAGCAAAGCATGCGGTCACGAAATCAAGTACAAGGTTGGACCTCGCCGCCCCGGAGATATTGCTACGTGTTATGCTGATGCCAGCTTAGCAAATAAAGAAATGGGATGGGAAGCCAAACGTTCACTAGATGAGATGTGCAGAGATCTATGGAGTTGGCAGTCTCAAAACCCAAATGGATACGCGAGCTAACAGATGAGAAAAACTAATAAAATAGAATATCATGCTCATTACGAATGATTTCGGTGTCTATTTATGCAACTTCTTTCTTAGAGCACTAGGAATAGCACTAGGAATCCTATGTGTTCTGCTGATTAGTCTAGGAAAACTCCTACTGCTGTGAGGTGACTCTTTCATTAATTTTCGGGAGCTTCGAAAATTGTTGTTGATCGAAGGAATCGAATGAATCATCAATCGTGCCCGATTTGGCCTCTTCAAAAGCGAAAGCTAAAAAGAAAGACGCGCGTTGAAAATTTGTCTTCTTTTTTCTGTGAGTCTTCCGCCTTCAAGCGCTGCATCAAAAACGGTATTCCACTTCCCAACAACATTGCACGAGGGTCTTAGCAACTTCTAATACGGAAGCTTCTAACATATTAATAATCCTTCGAATGAATCGTTTGTCAACCAACCCTTAAAAAATTAACTCAGAAAAATTGATGAACTAGGAGTGTTATTCGCAAAATGACGATCCTAAACGAGGCTGGTGGCAGTGATCTTGACCAGGAACAACTTCACGAGACGCAGAACCAACGGGCAGAACCAGATGATGAAGATGACAATGTGACGGTAATTGTGCTTGAAAATAGTGCAGACGACGGTGAAGTGATGGCTCATGGGTGGGTGGATCAAGATTCGCCTGAAATGCAAGAACGCCGCCGAAATGTTTTGCTCAGAGAACTTCAACGTGTCCAGAGAGCTAGCTTTATCCACTTCATGATTTTATGTCTGATTCCTACCTCCTTGCTATTTATTGTAATAGCCACTGTACTTGGTGAAGATGAAGAATGCCAATCACCTGCAACGACATGCGAGAAAGAACCCCGTACCTTTATCAACGCTTTTACGACGCGATGTGTTTGTGATGCCATTACCGTCGCTCGGACAGATCCTTGAATGGTGGGAATGAGAAAACGCAAGTAATAAAAGGTACAAAAGAAATTACTGCAGAAAATGCAAATCATTTTTTGCAATTGAAATAACATATTAAGAGGGAATTTTGATCTCAAAACATATTGTGGCGACATGCAAACAACACTAGTCGGATCAAAACAAACGTCACGAAGTGTTCGGCACAATCCATGTTTGGTTCACCCATGTCGTCAGTTCATCTGTTTTGTTTCTCAATTGTCGAATCTGAGCACTCGTGAGGGAATGGATGTCGAAACGATGCATCCCAATTTGACCAAACCCACACAAACGCAATGCTTGTGGGTGAGGAGCGGGCTGCTGGCAGGCTGCTCACAGTGCTCCCTGTGGGCAACAATGGTGTGAAAGCAGGATCTGGGCTTCACAATGTATGAACCTCGAGCCCCAAGGGATGAAAAAAAGTGCATTCACCCAAATCTTGCAGTTCGTGTGCAAGGGAGCCTGGGCGCAGCCACCCCGGCTGCAAGTGCACCAATACGACTGTGCATACACGCTGGCGTGGGTTTTGTGGCAGGGGATTGCCCAGCAAGGTGCCCCCCACTGGTGGGGGCCATGGCCCTTGCCGCCCTGGGCCCAGCACCCCCTGGCTTGTGGCACCCTCCCCCCACCTGGCCACTGGCATGCACGCTGCTGGGCCAATGTGGAGCCCCCCACACTGGGCACTCCACTGCAGCCACCAGGCTCAGGGATCCCCATCACTGTGGGGTTGCACCCAGCGCAAGGCCCAGGTGGTGGGCATGGTGAGGGAGGCCAGTGCAAGGCCCAGTGGGCGCAGCCTGGCAGCAGCCAGTGAGCAGAGGGTGGGGGGAGGATGGGGCGCTAGTGAGCCCACCTTCTCCCAGAATCGATGTGGCTCAAGGCTCCCTCCTCAAATGGGCAAGCCGTGGTGTAGTGGAGCAGCACCCCCGCATGCCTCTGCTGTGAACTAATATGCACAGAGCTCCCAAGGACGCGTGTGACGTGTTCGTGATTTTTTCTTTCGAAAACCCTTTCGTGACGCATCGCATACCGTTTACAAAAGCATCGACACAACAACCGACGACTTTATCATTTCAGCATTATTGTGTTCAAACGTACTCTATACAATGACATCCACCCTATTCCGTAACACGCTACTTGTTGTCACAATTGCCGTCCTGGCATCCAGATCATTGGCGTTCGCCCCTAACAGCCAGATTTCAAGAAACTCCGTTGCGAGTAGCACAACTCCTTTGATGGGTGTTTTCGATGGGGAACAAGAAAGAAAATCGCTGACCCGGGATTCTGAACCCGAAGAGTTTTTCGCAACGTGAGTCCTAATCGTCGGAATAAGCTTGCGTCTAACTCGCTGAAAAATCGAATTGATCTCACAATGAAACACTTTTCTCTCCTTAGTAACACTGACAAAATGTCCGACGAGGAAAAGATCCCGATTGCCCTCGCCGGTCTCGCCGGAATTTCATTGCCATTTATTCTTGGGCTGATCGCTCTATACGCTGCTCAGGGCTAAGGCTTTTTGGTCTGAAGGTTGGGCTCATAAGAAGTCAAGGCGAAGTGCATACATTGGAGAAAAGCCCTGTCTGAACAACTTCGGAAAAATGCCAATAAAGAATACAAATTCCTGCTGTCATTCATAAGAAACGAAATTCGAATCTTGACTATTGTCTAATTCTCAATTAATAAGTTGAATTATCTTAGCTGTATTCAACAACATTTCATTTGTCCGTCATGTGTCATCTTTCCTGTTTCGTGTGATTTGAAATCTCTCAATGTCACGTTGCTTCTTGATGCAATTGAAACACTGAACAACAGCAAGTCTGCAACGAATCAATCACCCATCATGTTCTCATTTTGTGTAACTTTCAAGTTCATTGCTCACAATCAGAGAGAGAGAGAGAGAGAGAGAGAGGCGCTCATCCACCCAAGACCAGGATGCGGTGATCTTACGTCAACAGGGCCAGATGGGCCACTGTGGCCTCCTTGGCTTGCACTTCGTGGTGGGCACTGGTTAAAAAGATTTTCAATTTTTGATCTGGTGCTGATTTGCAGCGTCTTGCTACTCTGATTCATGTAATCTGACGACTCATCTTCAAACACAACTAATGCTTTGGGACTTCATGCAGTGTATTCAACTGACTGCGGGTGACTTATTCTGTAATGTTGTCGCCCTTTTTAGCAACTTGATGCAGCGGTTCAGATCTTTCAACTCTTGTTCTGTCGCTCCCTCTTTTGATTCTGCTGCCAACATTTGTTCACTGAACTCCAATGGAGTAACATGATTGCATCGCAAACTTCTTTTGGGATTCTTGAACAGCCTAAATTTTCCAGTGCATCTAATATTGATAGAGGCTAGTGCACCGTTTGAAAGTAGAAAATCAACTACCTTATGCATGCCTCGAACCGAGGCTACACAAAGTGCTGTGAGAGACGAGCTTTTGGAGTCGTACGTCGAGATGTTGACACAGGCACCCCTTCGTTCGACTAGCTCTTGAACGCAATGAAAAACAACTTTTGGCGATGAATTACGAGAGCGACAAACTTCAACTAAAAAATTTCCACCACTTCTCATCGTCCGATTTATCATAACAGGTCCATATTCATCCAGTATGTTGCTCAACTTTTGCTTTGTTAAGGCATTTTTCTTCGATGAGTATCCGAGCTCCCATAGATCGCTGTATGCGAGTTCTGTATTTGCGATCATCATTCTGTGCGCGTCTCCAACCTTGTGGGCAGGGCTTCTTCTTAGTCTTTTGCTGCATCTTTTTTTCTCGTTGATTTTTGTGACGATGCCATAGTCGCCTGTTAGGATCAAGTCCCACAATCCGGCGCATTTTCTTTCCTCAATCAATAAAGATCGATAAGATTCTTTGCATAGTGGAGCGATTCTGTGGCAAATCAAGGAAGCTCTTTTGGTTGGTGACGATGCAAATTGTGCGATACGATAGAGGATAATTTCAGGGAGCTCCCAAAGTGCTAAATCTGCCATTGCCGTCGTCAGGTTTCTCGAGAGAGAAACATAGCCTCTGGATCTAAAATGAAAATCCTTCTAATGAAAATTATGCTTTTTTCTTTTCCCTGCCCCTACGAACAACAGACGCTCGATTGAACCGCCATTAAAAAACTTCAAGTATTTTTTTCTCATCGACGTAGATTTAGAATTTTTAATTGCAGATCATACTAATTGTGAGAAACCCAACAGAAAATCATTTCCAAATTCCTGAACGATGGAGGGTCCTCATGCTGCAGCAACTGTGGAAATTCCAGCGCAACAATTTGTGCAAGTTTTGTGCTGCCAGTGCGGTATTCCCATAGCACCAAATTCCGCAAACACTTGTGCTACTTGCCTCGCCAGCGCTTCTGACATAACGCATGGCATCAGCACAGAGGTCACATTGCATCAATGTAGAAGCTGTCAGCGGTGGCATAAAGAAGCAGGAAAATGGATGTCATGCGCATTGGAAAGTCGTGAGTTGATGGCCCTTTGCCTTTCTAATGTAAGCGGACTAAAATCTACGAAGGGGAGTGGTCAAAATATTCGGTTAATCGACGCAGCTTGGATCTGGACTGAGCCACACTCGATGAGACTAAAGGTTCGATTGACGATCCAAAAAGAAGTCCAAAAGGGAACAATTCTACAACAAGCGTTTACCGTTGTATTCATTGTGAGAAACCAACAGTGCATTGAATGCCAAGCAGAGTTCAGGCAAGGGAGCTGGAAAAGTTTGGTGCAGGTTCGACAGCGTGTGTCGCACAAACGTACATTTTTGTATTTAGAGCAGCTGATTCTAAAGCACGGAGGTAAGGATTATTTGCTGCTATCTCTTGGTTATCTCCAACGTGTTTGACTTCCGCAAAGACTCATGAACCGCAATTGCTGATTCTTTCTTTATAATTTTAGCCCATCGTGGATGTCTCAGCATCGAAACTTTCCAAGATGGTATGGATTTTTATTTCCCAGATAAAGGAAAGGCCTCTCGCTTTATTTCGTTTCTAGAGAATTCAGTTCCAACAAAGGTAAGTGAAGAAAACGACTTTCTAGAAACGACTATTATCAATAGTATCACGTCTCAAATTTTTCCAAATAAATTGTTCTTATATCAGATGAAAACGTCGAAGAAGCTGATTGGAACTGATGATAAGTCAAATGTCTCTAACTATAAATACACGAATTATGTTGAGATATGTCCATTGTGTAAGGATGATCTTCTATACCTACCAGCTCGAACTGCACGCAACCATGGTAACATTTCGAGGCTGGTGCTAGTAAAGTCCATTTCAAATGTCATCCATCTGATAGATCCTTTAACAGGTCAAACTGCCCAATTATCCGCTGAATCATATTGGCGTGACCCTATACGCCCAGTTATCACGGCAGCACGATCTAGAATGACTCGTTTCGTAGTACTTGGACAAGAACCTTTCTTTTTACGGCGGAACGTTTCCAAACGATCGACTACACGAAAGCAACGTAGTAGACTGGCAAATCTTACACTCGCCAGAGAAAGTGATCTTGGATTGAATGACCAGCAGTTCGAAGAACGATCACATATTGGCTATTTAATGAAGGCGGGTGATGTCTGCGTTGGGTTTGATTTAACAGAAACGCAATTCGTCGAAGATGAAGCGGAAAATATGCGATCAAGTGGAAAATTACCGGACGTGGTTATCATTCGTAAATTGTATGGAGGCGTCGCTAATAGTGATGCAGATGCAGCAAAGAAGAGAAAATGGAAGTTGCAGAGATTAGATGCACGGGTGGCAGAGAGTATGAAGAGTGGTCGTGCTGCGAAGAAAGGTGCCGAAGATGACGACATGGATGAAGAGGATTTTATGAGAGAAGTAGAGGCAGATCGAGATATGAGAGATCAAATGAATTTGTACAAGAGCGAAATTTTCAAGCAACAAGAAAATGAGAGGGAATCCAATGATGCGATGGTCAATGAAGATAATGACGACGACGATGACCAGGAAATAAAACTCGAAGAGCTATTGGATGGTCTACAGATGAATGATGGTCCAGATCAGGAAGATGATCTCTCAGATAATATTGAAGAATTTGGCGTGGAAGAGGGAGAGAAGGCCGCAAAAGATGGTATACATTATGTTGGTCGCGAAGAGTCGCGACTTGTCAAAGACAAAGAAGGTGCTATTCCTCAATCATCATTTGGAAAAGAGTACACAAGATAGATTTGCTAATTTTTCATAAGGTTCCGACTTTATTTGCTAAATGCTACTTCAATTCTAATTCATGTGCTTTTAAACAAATCCGAGCCCGCTTTCTGGTACGTGCTCATCAGCGGTTGGAGTACTGTGCGATGTGAAAATGTTGTTTCATTTCAATCACCAGTCTATGATTAAATCGCATATCGGTTATCCTTTGCATGCGTCCATTGTCATCGATCTTGCGCTGATGGGCTAATCAAAGTCTTTGTTGTAAATAAATTGCATCGAAAACTTTCTCTTTTCAAGCTCTTTGTTCAGCTATGTCTTGTGAATCAATTTCCAGGCTGTATTGTTGATCCTGTCCCTCTAGTTCAAACTTGTGCCAGTTCTTCTCGACAGGAATGGCTTCTAAGTAATCTAAGTATTTTTGTCTTTGATGATAATATAAAGCATAAGGTAGCCAGGCATAGCTCTTGCTATACCAACCAGCAGGTACACCTGCATATCCACGTTGTTCATCACCGTAGTGTTCGTAATATACCTTTATGTCTTTCGTTTCGTTATCGACAATTTGAATGGTGTGCCTTTGTAAGGGAGAGAGAAGAAATTAACGAGCGTTTAAGTAAGTTGCATAGGTCTACTTGCAATCAAATTTAACTATGAAAATTTACTTACCCAACATCTTCAAAATAACGAAATTTGTCATGTATTTTGTTTAAAAGCCGAAGAATTAATCATTTCATCATGAGGCATCGAAAGTGGTTAGAATAAAAATAGGATATGATTACTCTGTCGCATGCGTGGGATACAACTTACGATAAAAAAAATGCGGAAGACGCGGAATCAAGTCCCATGACAAGACAACGCGCCATATACTTAAATTGTCGGAAAGGGGCGACGTCGAGTTGAAATAGTCTCTCCAGTGACGATTTCCTGTTCTCGGACAACCAAAATTGACGCATAGGACTTTTCGGTCGTGATTTACTGACGCAAAAGCGGTGGCAGTCAATATCGCATTGGCTGCTCCAAGAGAGTGGCCTGTCGTCCATAACCTATACGAGGGATATTTTTGCAACAGATCTTGGGTTTTGGAGTAAATTTGTTCCCAGATATCATGAGTAAAAACAGCATTGTTGAAGCCACCATGGACCTTGACGTTCTCATATCGATGATCTGTCTCGTTTGTGAAAGACACTGTTGAATTATTTCCAAACGGTTTGGTTATCATGTTCGTGTCTTCAAGGAACGTCCTTAGATCATCCGTCCCGGCAAAGATGACAGCTATATATTTCTCTTTTCTGTTCGATACCAACAGCACCTGTGTCCCTAAAGTGTAACTGTGGGTATACCACTCGCAAGTTATGTCTTCGGTATAATTCCCAGGCGCAGGGATAAAGTCAGCGCAGGTAAAATTGTAGGCATCGCGAAATTCATAGACTAAACCTGAAAGTCGTGCCATTGACACGACATCGTTCAGTGAGGGAAAGACATCCGACCAAGGTGGAGTGTTATTTTGGGGGGGAGAGAAATGGGTTCCATTTGGAAACACGTCCTTAGAAGGTTGTGCTTTCTCGGCATAGGCCAACTCACAAGTACATGCTATTTCCGTAAGTGATGCAATGATAGGCAGAAAGCTCAAGGCTCTCTTCTTTGTTGGTACTTTCATTGCCGATAGTGATCGATATAATAACTTTCGCTTAAAACAGAAAATGCGGAGAGAATGTTTCGAACATACGTAACGCCACATGACATATTTTTCGAGAATTCCAACTCGTGACACGGAATGTTCGAATTGCTCATTTTCGATTTGACCGTTTTCGAAATTTTTATTTGGGGGACCAATTTTCAATTACCAGACTCTCTAACTTGACTGAATTTGATCCCACCAACTCATGCTTGAGTGAATTTGGTGACCAAATCACCAATGCTAGTGTTTACAGGACCAGTATCACTCATTCACCAGGAATAAATGCGTTCAAGGACCATGGTGAGAGGCATTAGGTGAAGCTACATGAACGTTGAGAAAGTTCACATGATGAATAAACTTGTTGAGTCTAGAAAAATTTATGACATTCTTAAGTGCTGTACAAATCAGCAATAAGTTGCCTTATGCTATAGTAAGTCCCTACTGATCCAACCAAACCTCCGACCGTAAAAATAACCAGAGCAAGGTGGTTATAACCTTCGATGTAAAACGACAACAAACCAGGGATGATAAAGGCGATTAGCGTTCCTGACGCACATCCAACGAGATCCAGCACATCTCCCAGATTGGGTGATGCAATAGCTAGGCCTGTTACGACGAACCAAATTATGATAGTAATGCATACGTGTCCCAGCAAACGCAATTGTCGGTCATTTTCAGGGAGCAGCCAGTTTTTGGGCGCGGCAGTCCCTATGAGGTGGTTTGATATACTCGTGTGAACAGGTGCATCGGAAATATCGTTTTCATTCTCGTTTTCGCTACTCTGTTCTTCTGACAAGAGAGGTTGCTGTAGTTCAGCCATGTTGTTAGTCTCATTCTGTTGGGGATCTCCGAGGGCGACACTGACATCATTACAAGCACCTTCCTCGCTATGATCCCGATGATCCAAAGTTTCTTGCTCCGGCGAGCTTCTCTCCTGAACAATACCGCATATGGGATGTATCAAGGTCAGAATTATCAACTCTCGACAGGTAAAGAAAGGAAGGGGAAATGTGAAAACCATCGTGATACAGAGCAGCAACTTTGCTGTATCAATCATCCATCCATCTGGATAAATCTCAAATATATCCGACTTTGTGTTTTGCCAAAAAGTGATGTAAACAAAAATCCCCACCAATAACGATACAGTCGCCGCAACAAATAGTGAGAGAGATGAAACCACTTTCCACTTTTGAATATTTTGATGTTTGGTTTTGAGAGAAGCAAACACCAAATGAACCGTGTGTTGCGAGACAAATGTAAAAATAAACGTCCCCAGATTACTTAGCACTCCTGGTCGGATCTCGAGCCAATTTTCGTAAAACCCCCCGCTAGACTCTTGCCGTACGTCGGGGCATGCGAAGTAGATATAAATAACTATACCAACGATTGTCGCCATAGAAATGACGCTGATCAAGGAACCAAAGGCTAGTGGTGTCATATCTCTCAGCAAACATAACGGTAGTATGAAAGCTAAGCTAACAACCCAGGTGACCAAATAATTTTTTGAGAGAAACGAATGGAACCAATCCCGTTCGTCGTTGTCATCTTCTTCCTCCCCGTATATAAGACTCTCAAGCGCCGTTCCACAATTATCCTTGATGACTATAACATACGCCACAAGGCAGCCGAACGAATAAAAAAGTTTGCAAATCATCACCAACACCCTGCCCCAATATCCCATGCCCGCTTGAGCCAAGCTTTCATAACTTGCCGTCATAGTCGTCGTCGAATTCTCGAGTGATAGTCGAATCAATAAATCGAGAGAAAGTTTTGTTAAAACCGCAAAGAATATCACTAAAGAGATCGAAATGAATCCACCACTTAACGCGATTGCGCCTCCGAGGCCAATACAGCCAGCACCAATAATACTATTCGTAAAATTGAACACTGCCTCGGCCACGGACGAACCGCGAGAGTTGCGTTCCGAACCAATGTTCAATTCATCATTCGAGCTATCAATAGCCATTTCAGTAGTAGAAGTGGCATCCGGCATCGACATGATTGCGCAAGGACCAAGGCCGTGGGTAATGTTTTGATGTATGGACTTGCGAATTTACCAGAATTTCTGTTCGTGAAAAATGGTGTCATTCAACGGTTGTTTTGATTGATCGAGTTGGTCATCAAAAATTTAAATTTAGGTCATTTTCAATGCTGGTGCAGCACCAACGACAATTTTTTCTCAACCTTCTCATATTTCTTGTTACTTCTACAAGCAAGTCAACCATTGAACTTTTGTCACTCTTCTTATCCTTTTCTCATCCTAGAATTGCAAAAGTATGGCGAGCTTTTACTCCCAGGGCAATACCAACTTCTCAGGAGCAGCTGGATACGGCAGCCAAAGCGCTGCGAACAACGGGAACCTTGGAGGAAACAGTTTCCAACAGTTTCAACAACAACCACAACAAAACACTGGTTTGCAACAACGCCAATCATTCGGGCAGTCATCACAATCGCAACCGCAACAACAGCAGCATTTCCAACAACAAGAACAAACCGCGAAACCCTTTTGGACTCCAAATGTCCAACAAGCAGCGACTCAAGCAGCTGCAGGATTCATGGCTCAAGCTGCGACCGGGAACCTGACGAGCGAAAAGGTTCTAACGAAAGGAATGGATGAAATCCAAAAGGCATTTGGTGGTGGAATTCCCGGGATGAATTACGTCATGATAAAGCTTAGATCTTATTTCGCAGTGGACAACCATTACGTGAAAAGAAAGATGATAAAAGTCTTGTTTCCGTTTCTGAACAGACATTGGAGGCGAGACGTAAGAAATTGTTTTCTGCTTTGTATTTTACATCAATATCGGTATTCCTATTTCAGCATGCTAAGATGATGCTTGGCTTAGGGTCGTTCTATTTGAAATGGAATGCGTTTGCAGCAGGAGTGCTCTTACTTATTCTTTTCCAACACTCACAATTTTGTTTTCAAACTGTTTATCTTTGTATACCTCACCTTCAGCAAGTTGAAGGCCCGGAGATGGTCAATTATGCGCTCCCTCATAGTGACGAAAATGCTCCTGACCTGTATCTACCTAGTATGAGTCTTATGACTTATTGCTTACTTAGTGCTTTTCTTTACGGAACTGCTGGGCAATTCAACCCAGAAGTCATTGCAGATGTGATCACGAAGTGCTTCATCACACAGGTTATGGAAGTTATTACCATATGGGGCTGCTTGTATGCGATGCAGGCGCATATCGCTGTATTAGATTTATTTTCCTACACAGGGTACAAATACCTGGGCCTCACTATCAGTATGCTATGCGGGATAGTTTTCAAACATCTTGAATTGGGCACTGCGAGTTTCTACGGGGCCTTTGCGTGGACAGCATCGGCCGCCGCATGGTTCATGTTGAAAACAATGGCCAACAATATACCCGTTGAGACGGCTTCCACAGGACCAAAGCGTGATATCATGGTCTTGGCATTCGCCGCCTCACAGGTTGCAACCATGTGGTTTGTGAGTCAAACGAAGTATTTATGAGCATAAAACGATAATAATAAGTTATCTCAATTATGGAATTTCCGAGAAATTGTGCGATTTGCCATTAGAGTGCTTGTTTAGTTGATTTGAGATCGTATCATCTAGATTCAGCTGAATTCCCTTGGATCCAAGGCGTGCTCGGCCAGCCTCCTGCCGCCCGCTCCGGAGTTGCTGTGGTGAGCTCACATACACGGCAGGTGCCACCACAACGTAAGCGCCATTCTGTCCCATCAATGGTGTGAGCTTGAATGTGGGCGATTCCGATGGCTTTCACACAGTAAAATGATTTTCCTTGCATTATTTGTGGTCATTCAAGACAAGCTAACACAGCACTAGAGCAACCAGAAACTGTCTGGCTAAAACGAATGTAAAGCACTCGAAACGGTGGTCGTTCTTGCCAAGGAGACTCGCAGTTGACCTCGAATGCTTGGAGCACACACGTTGGAAGACGCAAACAATTGATGTCTTCAGTACGAACTAAAAACGACTACGTATCTAAAATTTTCTTCCACAAAATGAATATCAAAGAGGGGATCCGTTATATGGTATGCATTAGATATTGCAATATTATGTGGTTTATACCTTGAAACCACGCGAGCGACGGCGACCACGGGCACGTTCGAATTTTCTTCCATTGGATCGCACATAAGGCTTGACTCCATCGTGAGTGTGGGGGTTGTTGACGGTGACTCTGTGTCCGAAGTGGGAAAGAGCTTCGCGAGACTTGGGACCACGGAGCAAGACGGTATTTGTTCCCTTTGGTGCTTTGAGCGCCAGTTGGTCAAACGTCAAACATTCACCTCCGGCGGCAACAATGCGTTTTCGGGCGTTCTCTGTGAAGCCTAGGGCGCATACAGACATCTTAGGGCATTCCAACATACGAACGTCGTCGGTAACTTTGCCAACGATAACAGCAGTCTTTCCCTCCTTCTTGCTCATGTACTTGGAAAGCCTGTGGAGGCCAATTGGTGGCTGATTTACCTTACTCATGTGAAGACGCTTCAAAACGGTTGCGCAGAACTTTGAGTCGGTTCTTCGTGACAAAAACTTGTAAAGCTTGATCAAGAGTCGGTTGTAAGGGTTCTTGGTCTTCACAACCTTCATGGAGCTCTTGTGCCCCGTGCGGCGACCACCAGCCTTTAGATCAATACCCATGTTTGCTGATTTATTATATTAACTGGAAATTAATGTAACGAAAGTACGAAAAGACGAACACGAAAAGTGAGCGACCCAGGATATCGAATGTTCAACAGTTCACCTAAAATATGCGTCGTTTTGCAACCACTAAGATTTCATGGTCTAGAGTGCACTCCACCGATTCAGGTGTCGATACATTCAACGATGAAACCTTTTGTATTAAAGATCATTATATCTCCGACATCTTCATATTACACACCTTTTCAATAGCAAATGCTTTACTTTAGAGAAGTACCGAAAGGGTTATTGCTTCTATTGGTTTTGGTGATGAGGCTATTCGTCCTGCCACAAACCGTAGGCGGTAAGTTGCGTAAATTAGTCCATCCAGTCGATTGTATCAACAAGTAAGAGGTAAAGAGTACGTACAAAAACTAAACAAGTACTTTTCTCAGTCGTGACACACAACATTTGGCAACTGAAGCTCTATCCGCGACCAGAGCAATGCAATATGCAATTTTGTTCGAGCATCAATCTCGAGATCAGACGAAACTAGTCTGTTACATTTGTTTTGCTAAGGAGAATTCGGATCGAAAACAACTACATTTACTCCTTCTAGTGTTCATGAGTGCTTGTCAAAGAAAGATTTCCCGATTACCAATTTCGGTTTTTCAAGATCTTATCACTCGACCGCCGTTGGAGAATCGTGATGACGATCCGAAAACCATTAAAGCCGACATATGCAATCGCCTAAAAAGATTTCGCATGAGAAATGTTGCTAGGAACAAACATAAAAACCAGCGCCGGAGTGGAGCAGGAATTTCATCTCCGACCACCACAGCGTGTAGCATAAAAACGATTGGACAGCTCCTCTGCCTGTCAAAATATACGATAATGACAGCATTGGACCCAATATTGACTTACGAAGAAGTTGAGATCTTCTTGCGGCGAGTGTGCGATCAATGCGGGGCTACTGGTGTTTCTGCTCTGAGCTTGTTGCGTGCAACCAATGAAGATGCAACTAATGGATTGCATATCCCCGAACCCGAGAACGATTCGGCAGCTGCCCGACCACAACATGAAGAGCAAAAGCCACTAGACGACATCAACCCTGTATCATTTGGTAACCAAATGAGGCTACTACCAACATCTCTGCTGTCGCTAGATCATATTTTGCGTGGCGGCATTCGACTAGCGACAATAACGGAACTGGTGGGGCGATCCGGTGTGGGAAAGACCCAATTAGCCTTTCAGCTTTGCATCACAGCAGCTAAATTTAATCAAGGGGCTATCTATATCGATACAGAGAAAAAATTGTCACTCGAACGGCTGAAAGAAATGAGTGAACTCCGAAAGCTACAAGACATGCAGGGTAGTGGTCACGAAATTCCAAACATTCGAGATTGCAACGATCAATATTTCGATAACTATGCGAACGAAGATGCTTTAGCTACCTTCAAGTCTGGCGAGATTGTGCTTGATAATCTCACTGTACATCAACCAGGAAATAGCGAAGAACTATTAGGTGTGCTCGATGAATTGGAGTATGAGATTCTAATTCGTAATCAAAGCGCAGGTGGCACATTTATACAGCCAAACAACTCAGAGGGCATCACTAGTGGTACTAGAAGTGTGCGAGGAAGATATCCAGTTCGCCTGCTCGTCGTTGATAGTATTGCCGCACCTATTCGAAGAGATTTTGGAATGGGCTCAGCTCCGAAGAGAGCAGCAACTGTTTTTCAATGCGCACAAAAGCTTAAGAGATTGGCAGACCAGCTGCATATGGCGATTGTTGTGATCAATCAAGTCGGCAGTAGTGATAATGATTTCGCTACATCAAATCTATCTCATGATGTTGGCACCACAGAACATCATCACGTACCCGTGCGAGCGGCCCTAGGAACTTCTTGGCACCATTGTGTCTCTACACGACTTACACTAGAAACAAACGTCGTTGATGAAATTACGCCTGACTTGAACGACGATAATTTGAACCATTCCAATTCTTCAAACAGAGAAAAAATAGCTTCTCGTGTCCTACGGAAAATTGCTGTGACAAAAAGCAACATAACAGGATTTGGTGAAACTCATTTCGACATCACAAGCATGGGGATAGTTGAGATTTGACTTGATTGAGTTCTTCACCGGAAACTGGATGTCAAACATAGAATTTGCAAACATTGCAATGTGAATAAATTAGAAATTAGAAGTTGTAGAAATTGGTTTACAATTCAAGCTGCGGTCCATCCATCGTCCGTCTCGTGCTCTAAACCGGCTTGTGACTGGGAAAATTTTGAATCTCGAATCCACCGGCGCTGTCTTTGGACGCGTTCCCAACGCGAGAAAAGGCACGCTCATTTTTTAAATCTTCGTCACCAGTGCAAACAGCCCTTTCGCATTGTTCCGAAAAGTGTGAGACACCTTCTCGCTTGGAATTCTGATTCCATTTCAACAGACACATTGAACTGCAAAATTATTATCATTGCATCGGCTTCTTAAGCAATCAGAAATAAAAATGGATTTTCAACTAGCATCTACACCTGCTTCGGTTGATCAAACTCAACCGGCTAGTTTGAACGATCGCCTCGATACAAATTACGTCGATTTGGGTGGAGCTGAGGAAAGCAGTTATGGAGCTCGATACACCAAGACTGTTACAGGTTTTGTTGGAGAGTTTGTGACTCCACGTCAGCTCCTGGTGTTGATTCGTGTCCTTAAGGCTGTGACTTTCGTCTTTCTTATTTTGACTCTTGCGGCCAATATGATGTATATCATCTTTTTGGAAGTCTTGGCAAGCAAAGATGTCCGAGATATTGTTGGCGGGCGAAGAGACATGATAATAAGAGTTTATGGTCTTTTTCTCTCTATAGCGGCTATTGCTGTTGAAGTTGACGTCAGCTGGGTCGTGAAGGTATGGGATGATTTAAAATTCGTGAAGTTGCAAAGTGTTCCAGTTGCATTTTGTTTATATATCTCTGATTGACTTTTTTGTATCTATGTCACCATGTGTATAATGCAGTCCTTTCACGGTTTCAAAGGATTTCTCGCACGATCATTGTTATTGCTTTTCATCAGTGCCATCACAGGTGCGAATCCTCTATTCATAGAAGAACGGAACCAAATGATGAATCAAAATGTATACTACGACGACGATGTAGTTGCAACTTACTCTGAATCCCTTCCTGATATTCCGATGAGTGTTGTGAATTTCCAACGAGTTACATCCTTTTTCCTGTAAGTTGAAAGAGCTTCGTATCGACAATGTTCGTCAAAATTCTGCCAAGAAATATTTTGCTAATACGCTCTGTTTATTCGATTCCACTGCAGGGGTGTGTGTGCGATTTCTTATTTCGTCGCTGGGGTGCTCTGCCTCGACCGATTCAATTCAAAGGCTTATTTGTCACCAAATAATCCATTGGTAACCACGGCAATACCTCCACCAACTCCAGTCCACGAACAGCAAACAGAAATGACGTAAATCGGTTCAACATCAAAAACTTTTCAAACGGGTTAATTTGGACGAATATATTGCTCATATTGACTCTCCAAAACTTCTACGTTGACATTCTTAGTACGAGATCTCGTCCAGTTGACAGAAATCGAAGGATACGAAACGGGATACTAGTTCTAATCTACTTTGTGCTAAGGATGTGCAGCTTCTATTTTTTTTCGTATTAGCCAAACTATCCTTTTTATGATCATGAATCAAATTTCTAATTCCTTGGATTGCAGGGCTGAGAGCGTCAAAACGAATTCAAATGTTGCCCGAATAGAATCACCCATACTTTGGTGTTGTCAAGCTCACAATAAGTGAGGCAGAGCAGGTTGATGATCCCCATTGCTCCTGCAGCACTCCACCCCCAACACCCCAGAGGGGCCAAGACCCTGGTCCCGTCTGAGGCATCTGTGATTGCCCATGGGGTGTCTGCTCACAACCTCTCCAAGCAAGCCACCAACTGGCAGTGCAATGCGCTTTGCCACTTCTTATGATGTGCTGTGTGGGTTTGGAGGTTGCATGTTGCTTGGCTCGTCCCCCACCTTGCAAGGTGTGGGCTGCAAAAGAGGGGGCACCCCACATGAGAGCAAATAGCAGAGTCTGCGCTCGGCTGCATCCATCTTGTGATTCACTGACCCCAGCAGTGGCGCTCAGTCAGAGTGAGGGGAGGAGACAGAGTCTGGTGGTGGGGCTTGGGTGCTGGGGGTTTTGCCTCAGCTCGCTCGAGGGGGGGGGCATTTTGGGGGTTTGAAAAGTGTCCGTTGGGCCCCTTGATTGCGCAGAGCTACACAATCGTCGCAAAAACGAGTTCCAAGAACTGATGGTCTCTCCATTCTCACTGAACCCGAAAAAGCTGTGGGTAGTTGCGATTGTTGTGGATTAATGGAAGAATCCGGTTTCTTCTGAGACAGAAGGGGAGGAGTCGGTATGAAGATTAAGGTCGAACGATTGTTGATATCAATCTTCGCGATTGCCATCGGTACAATATGGAAATGTCATACTCTTATATCGAATGAGAAAGAGGGAATCACGACTAATGACACTGGTACTGGATCTCATTTGAACAACTCTCCAAGCAATAACAAAATCTCCAAAATCTCCGAATCATCAACAAAACCAAACTTTATTTTGCACATTGGTCCACCAAAAACTGCAACAACATACATCCAATGCGGTCTACATAAGCTGAGCAAGGCCCTAGCTAATGACGATTCTTATTACTTTGTTGGAAAGAATTGCCCTCAATACAAAGCCAAAATGGATAACAACGAAACAAGCGTCCCTGGTCATTTTCTGTTGATGGGACTCAACGACGCCAACCCGTACAATCGAGGCTACGAAAAGCTGAAAGCACGGATGGATTATCATCGCGTTCGTGGTAACAATATCATTTACAGTAACGAAGCCTTCGCGAATCATTTGAAAGATCAGAATTCTACATGGGCCTGCCTTCAGACCTTGTTCCCTGGATGGAATGTTCGAGTCGTCATCGGATATCGACATTATTTTGATTGGATTAGAAGTTTCTACTACCAGACACACAAACAAAATGCTAATCTGGATAAAAAATGGCCAAACCATGACAGAGGGAAATACCATCCTTCTTTCGTCAGTTTTCTTGATTATCATTTGCAACGGAAAGAATCTGGTAATCTGAGCATCGACGGGGGTCTTCAAAACGACGCGTTTGGCCACCATCTCACCATTACTGCATACAGAAAATTTTCGCCTCATTTTCATAACATTAAATTTCTAAACCTACACGACGATGAGGATATGGTTACTGATTTTGTGTGCAGAATACTTCCTGATGCCAATAATACATGTCGCAGGTTGAGGACTGCAGCTTCTGGAGATAAACGAGCACATAGCTCAGAAAAAAGAACTTCACAATCATTTGATGCTTTCAGAATTGCTGAAACTGCACTTGACAAGGGCTACATTTCATATCATATTCCAAAGGAAGTGGTTGTCAAGAAAGTAAAACAAAAAATAAAAGATACCGGGGTAAAATCACGCAAGGAATTCTGGATCTGCCCGTCGCCATCTCTCGTTGCACGTCTTCTAAAAGTCTCGATTGAGTTTGAAAACGAAATGTATGAAATAAGTACTGGAGGAACTCTTTCTTTATCAGAAAAAGAAAAGATCGAAAGTTCGCACGAGAAATTGTATCGAGAGATTGAAGCATCTGGGAGATTTTGCGATCTTGATCCAGAACTCATTCTAAAGAATGAAACCTGGGTTAATTTTTTCACAGAAATTGGAAAGAATCCTGCAGCATTCAGTGCAGAGAAATAATCATTTAAACTTATTGTCTACTCTAGAATCATATAAGTATAGATAACGAGCACAATTTATTCAAAAAGGAAATGCCTTCCCAGCCCAATCGTACAATCCACCAGAATTCTCTTCTTCCATGGAATTAATTACGTCCATAAGCCTGCATAAAATTAAGATAAAGAGAAACGAAGCTAACGTTGTCAGTTGAAAATCACTTTGATCGCCATCACAAGCATGTCTTTCGAAATATACGGGGACTGTTTGACGAAAGAATGAAGTGACGAACTACTCACCTGTCAACAGTGAATTCCACAGGAAAGAGGCGGCCTTCCTGCACATTCCTCTGAAATGGTTTTGAAAGGTCTGTATCTGTTGTTCCCGGATGAAGAGAAATGCACCATACGGATTGACGCTTCAATTCATTAGCTAGTGTTCTAGTTGCTTGATTTAATGCCGCCTTACTCATTCGGTATGAATACCAACCACCGAGACCGTTATCAGATATTGATCCAACCCTGGCGCTCAAGTTGACGATGATTGCGGGTGCTCGATTGTTTTCTGCGTCGCTGTCATCGGGCTCTTTCTTTTTTGGGCGTCTTTTTGTCGCCATTAGCGGTGCTAACTCTTTGGTCCACATCATAGGGCCAATCACATTTACTTGGAAAGATTTTTCCATCCATTCCCGGTCCATTTTTAGGGCACTCCTTTCGGGACCTGGAGTATTCTTCCCATCACCTAGTATTCCAGCTACATTTAGTAGCAAATCAATTCGATTGAACTTACTTTTGATCAATTCTGATGCTCTCTCGATCGAATCTTGCATCAGTCATGGGGAGGAAATGGATGACAAAGATAAGAAGGAAGATTCTGGTCCAGCAGTATGAGAAAAACCTGGGCATCCAGAATTATTAACTCACCTTGATTCTCGACATCGAGTTGCACCAATTCAATCCTCTCTTGGGATTCCTTTTCGATGGTTGAAATCAATTCATGCAGGTTCTGTGCATCTTCCGGTGATCTGCAACATGCAACAATTCTACCTTTCGTTTCATTCAAAAGTTTGCGCACGAATTGAAAGCCTATCCCACGGGATGAGCCAGTAACCACGAAGACGGCGTGTGGGTCTGAGTTTCGAACCGAATGTTGCAAAGACACTGAAACGTCAATGTCGTTGAAAACATTCAGTCCTTTTGACAGTGGAGGCTCTGGTGCTTGAAAACTGGAGAAAAGTCCGACACCAAAATCTCCTGATCTTGATAACCGTGCAAGATTCTTTTCAAAAGCGGCCACCGAGCAATTTTCTATACGCTCATTGATTCCACGAGCTTTGGGAAAGGGTAGTCCAACGATCCCTGGCAGGCTAATTGCTAAAGCTGAGAACGTCCGTTTCAGGGGGGTTTGAAGAAGTGTCATATGATTATTCAAATGGACTCGGTCAACATACAATGGTTTTCATTATGTGACAAATCAGAACCGATAGAAAGCAAGTCAACAGCGGAAGATCGAAATTACATGAGTGACGCAGATCTGATGTTTTCTCCATTCATTCACGGTTCATGATTGCAATTTTCAAAACGAGCGCACCGTGACCCCTCTTCTGTTGCATCATGGGGATTGCCGGCATTGGGAGCTCTGGAGGTGGCCGAGCTCTGCTGGGCCGTTGTGGTGTTGGCCGCAAGACACCCAGGCAAACCCAAACCAGCCTTTGGCAGGCGCGTCATGGGTGGCAGGGGCAGCGAGCTGGGGCCGGCGCCCTAGCTGTGGGCCTGGCACCTTTGGGGCCACCCAATGGTGGGTGGTGCCCCAGCCGGGGGCACCTATTAAGGGGAGCAGTGCAGGGAGCCCCCCACCCTCCCCAGTTGCCCCAACACTGCCATCGCCCAAGCATGGGTTGCCTTGGGTGGGAGCCAAGTTCTCCATTTGCAGTGTTTGTGCATGTTGGGGAGCAAAACTGATGATATCTGGGGGCTCAAGGCAAAGGCCACTGCCAAAAGCCCATGTGGGCTCTTGCATGATTTGGGAGCATTGGGAAGAAAAAATGGAGTTCACAAGTGATGAAAATTCATGTTTATTCTATTAGAAATTTGACAAATCCTATGGTCCTCAGTTCATGGATTGCGAGATGGTTTGTAAGCATTATCGAATCACTGAAGTTTCTAACTGCTTCTTTTGCGTGATACTCCTGATGTTTAGATTTCAACATCGACTTGTGATTGAATGTTCGATTCAGTTGCCATGGTTCTATTTTCTTCGGAAAACTCGTCATGAGATTTGATTTGCCATAGCTATAGCCGTATACTAAAAAGACCCAAGTTATTGTCAAACATTAGAGAATGGAGGTAGATACAATGGTTAGAGTTTCACGATGCAACGCTTTGAAAACATCTAGGACTATTGCAATTCACAGCATGTAATCAAAATGGCTGGCCTCATGTTAGAAACAATACAGAGAGTACCTACCTTCAATCCTCCGGAATTCATATCCTTCATGTGCCCAGCTTTCCGCTTCTCTCTGTCCCGCTTCTTTTCTCGCATTTCGATTTCTCTTTTAGCGAAATGAGCTGCTTTCTGAGCACGATGCCGAATACCCGCCGCCGGTAAATCTTCTTCAACCTCTGGCTGTCTCTGCTTATTCCATTCTACCAGAACTTTCAGGTCGATGGATACAGAATCACGATCACTTGACGACGACAATGAGATACGAGCTGCTTCTTTCTCCATATTGGCACTTCTTTCGCTTATAGCATGAACGTCCTTCGTATAAATAGCAATTAATGTGGTATCGATAGACTCAATCCGCTGAATATGATGGAGTGGGATGTCGAGTTGAAAAGACATTGCGGAATTCGCTCTTAGAGGTCCACTACTATCATTTGTGTCACCGTTTGATTCTGATTCGGATTTCAGAGGACAAATTTGTAATTCTGGGTAAGGCTCCCCGTTATTTATTGAGTCCTTAACAGCATCTACCACTCTAAGCTGCGCCGGCGTCGTTGCCTCTTTGTCAGACTGGCCACTCTCACAGCTATCGTTGCTATTGCTCCGACCGAAAATACTTTTCATAAATCCACCTGCCGCAGATATCCTAGAATTTTGTTTCTTGGCAGTATGCCACGCAATTCTTGACCAAATTGATAAATGCCAAAAGCTTTGCGTCAGTTCGAAGTCTCGCTGATACATATCCCCGCAATTTCAAAAATACGAGTTGCAATTAGCTCTTGGAAATCTTACCTCGTGCCAAGACGGTTTAGTCCTACTAGGCTTTGTCTTGCGCTTCTATTTTCTGAGCTTTCGCAACAAGGTAATATTGTGCCCCATACTCGAAGTATGGTTAATGGACCAGCGTTGATCATCGTGGGAAGAGACAACAGTGTTGCTTTTAACTTATTGACAAGGTCTTCAATTCCCAAAAGTGGCATTCACTTGTGTGTTTCAATCCCGACATTTTCGTTGCCGTTTTGGTTTTCGAATCGTTTTTTAGCGTTAGGGTTATGAGTTGGATTGGAATGAGAAAAGCGAGATTTCTCACAAAATTCAAAAATGACGCATTTTGATTTGCGTGACATCATCAATCAAAGGTCCGAATTTTTTTTCACAAGAATCTTATGACGTTCCAGAATTCATCGTCAAAAATGTAGCCATCACTTTCCAGTTAGTTACAATTCTCTTCTACAATTCCTACAGAAGACTCTACCATCCGAATCAGGAAGGAAAGGCGGAGAAACCATCGCTTCACACTACGTACAGTTGAATTGCTATTTTCAAGAAAAATGAAATCCTTGATTTCAGAATGCTGCGTAGTCCTATTTATCCTCGCAGCAGCAGATGGTGTTGGACCGGTTTCATTTGCAGATGCATTATCTGGACATGGGAAAAACGGAGTCAGTAGAAAACAACTTCATGAGGAAAGCAAACCTCCTGCTACATCCACTGTTTATTTGGGGGGCGACGACAAAGAAATCGAGATATTCGTCCCGTCGAAGAAGAATAAAAGCAGATTCGAATCTGCGTATGATGGGAGTGGCTCTTCAGAATTCGCCCTTTCTCAATTAATTGCTCATTGTCCAAGTCTGGTGAACGAACGTAACGTTCTTGAGCTAAGTTCTGGCTTAGGAATGGTTTCGGCCGTTGCTTGCAAATACTCAAAACCGAACCATGTTGCGATTACTGATCGCGACAAGTCACTCTTATCTCTAGCTTATGCTTCCTGTGTTCAGCTTCAGCGATCAAGTGCAAGTGTGTCGAGATGTTGTATGGATTGGAATAAGCCTTCAACGTGGCCTCGGCAGGAATATGATATGTTGCTCGCTGCCGATGTCTTATGTGACAAGCCGAGCATTTTGCCACTTGTCGATGTAATAAAGTATTATTTATGCGAACAAGCAAAGGACGATACGAAAAAACAAGCTGTGATTGTCGATCCAGTAAATCAAGTGAATCGACGTACATTTTGTTATGCAGCGAGACGAGCTGGACTAAATGTAGATCAAAAGGAGTTTCCAGGATCACCCGATCTGATTTTAATGAGTATTTCTCCGTCTTTTTAATGTCGTACGGTGTAAGATTCTATTAACTATTCTGAAGTTTTCAAAAATGTGCTCAGTTTTGGAGGACATCGATTATAGCTCTCTCTTCCAAGTCACAGTAATTTGTTATGTCACATCGTTGGCACTTCGCTATATTCTGTCTTCAATAGTCGTTTTCATTGTTTTTTAATACCCCAATATGGCACCACTGGCCAAGTTGGCAAAAATTCCTTAAGATATCGCATATCGGAATATGATGATAGCACACCTGGTTCTGACAAACTCTCTTCGTATTCTGCCTTAGATTCTTGACTGAAAACCCTCGACGATAAGACTCTACGTTCTGGAGAGTCAAACGCGCAGGACTTTTCAAATAAATCAATGACACGCCCTTTTAGATCTTCAGGTGTTTTTCTCTTACTACCATTGAGTGTCGTATTCGAAAGGCCGTCTGCTACTGGATTAAGTTCATCTGCTAATCTCTCTAAACGATCAAACGGAGGATCACTCATTTTGTCATGGGTGGTTTCTGTCGATGTTATTTCATTCCACCAAGAACCAACTTCGGAGGACAGCTTAGTATCTTCTTCTAACAGCTGAACAACAACACCTCGAGCCTCTGTAGCGAATGCTTCGGGAGATTTATCCTCTAATTCTTTACGAAATGTTTGAAGCCAAGCTTCTATACGTTCTTCGAGATACTTTGGAGACTTACTACTACTCTGAACAATCACTGTCAGACCCCATGTACCTCCCGCAGTCTTTCTGCCGTATACACTTACAATGTACCCAAGCTGTTCTTTCGTACGAAGTTGGTTGTACGCGGAACTATACGCAAGATGACCGATGAGGTCAAGAATACCGATGCCTTCGTACCCAAGACTCGAGTCAGATCCAAATTGGAAAGTCATCTCTACTGCGTTATTTTCTTCTGATGAGCTGGAAGCTAATTCCTGATATTTAACAGGAATCAGTTCATTTTTAATCTCAGGCCCAAAAATGTTCTCAGCTTCTGCAATCGTTGGAAGCTTTATCGACTTAAATCTTGGTGACTCAGAAAAGTCAAGCGGCCTTGCTTTATCAATAAATACGTCATTGATTACATCGATGACTTCATCCGTGCCCTTTTCATCGATATTTCCGATGCATAGAGCTTCTGCTTTTACTCGAGACGTCAGTGATGATTCAACAACATCAGCACATTGTTCCATCGTTAACGGATCCATTTCGGCATACTTGCCCTCTAACTCGTCAATATAATTATCAAGGTACCATACATCTTCCTCCATCAAAAGCCTAGAATTATAGTTTGCTACCTCATAAGGGGAGTCCAATCGGTCTTTAAAATTTCAAGAAGGATGATAAATGAAGTCGAGAAGAGAATTAAGAAGCAGGCAGCATAGCATTGTTAATACAGCTTTTTATGAGATCGGGCAAGATGAAATGAAACATAGAGGAAGCGGTCCACGTAATATGCGAATGTTTACTCACAATTCTTCGTCTCTCTTAACAGACTTTGTTTTGCTTTTTCAAAACGGTCGTATAACCCAGGGTGCTTGCTTCGTCCTTGTTTCATTTCTTCTATCAAGCTCAACATTCTTGAAGTGAGTGTCTTCAGAAGAACTGGTAGTTTCTCAGAATATCCTCGTACTGAAATTTTAAATCCAGTAGGAGTACAACTAACACTATAAGTGCAGCCCGCGAGACTTGCATCGTATACAAAAGAATTCAAATCATCATTCAAGACTTTTTGGAAAATTCTACTCAAAGTCATCGATCTAGGTGACTCATACGTTGTGGGAGAAACTATAGACAACCGTATAAATGTCTTCGGCACTTTCCAGTATTTGTCCATTTTGTACCACATTCTGAATTTGTTGTTTTCAAAATACAATGTAGGTGGTTTTGTTTTGCTACGTTCTCTTTCAGAGTTGGACATGGACGTTTCCGAATCTTCACAACGCAATGAAAAGTCGGTTGGAATGTATTCGTTCAACGCAGGCACATGGAGTTTTGGTTCGATTTCAGAAGGATTATCCCACAGCTTAAGTTGTTCTTCGGTGATTTTGCTTTCGCGATAAACAGCACCATAAAGAGGCTCAACAAGCCATTCGTCTGGATTGTCTTTTTTCAAATCCGAGTCAACAATATTGATCATGCAATTGTAGGGACTCAGTCGCTCCATGAATTCAGCAGCTATGACGGGATCGTAATCATCACTTTTTGTTCCACTCACAAGAATTTCCTCTAGGACGTTCGTTTCGAACATCAGTTCAGATGCAGAGGAGCAAAAGTCCATAGGATTACCTTGCTCGCGAAATTTGAAATTCATCATCCCGATTTGTTGGAGTTCGTCATGATACTTTGCTAGTAAGCCAGGGTTTTCGGTGGCCACCTTTTTAATCAATGCAGTCCATTGGAAGATAAGATCTAGGATTTTTTCTTTATTCTTCATTCCCTTGGGCGTTAATGACATTGACACACTAAATAATGAAAAGTCTGATGCATCGATTGCCGCGCCAGAACTTAACCCTGTGATCAATCCTTGTTCGTTCAACACATAGTGTAAAGATCCGGGCGATTCGTGTCCAATCAAATGAGAAAGGACTCTATGTGGTCTAGTTTTCCTGAGTTCTGGGTCATAAACCGGGGGAGTGACAAATTGAACTTTTAATGTACGACTTTCGAGAAGCGGTATAACTTCCCGAAACTTGCCTATCTGCTCAGATCCAAATGCTGGATTTTTTGGATCATAGCTTGCATTCTCGCGAGGAAAAACAGGGGAGTGCGGGTTCGTTTTTTCCCGACGGGGAGCTTGGTCGGAGAAAGCAAGGCCTCCAAATGTTTCTTCAACGGTAGATTGGAGAGCGTCCAAAGAACTACAGCCGACTACGGCTAGACGCATATTTGATGTTGTGTAATATTCTTTCCAGAAATCCTTCAATGCCTGGACAGGAGTTCCGAGCGAACTAAGCGTTTCATAATTTCCGCATCCAAAATTTGAAAAAGGGTGATTTTGGTTCGCAATAGACTTGAGAAATTGATAATTGCGCCACGAATCGCTCGTCTTTCCGTTCCGATATTCAGAATCGATAGCACGAAGTTCTCGTTCAACCATATCCTCTTCAAACTTTGGAGCGATAAAAAATTGTGCTAATCTGTCTAAGCCACCTTTGAGACCCTCACTAGTCTCATTAATGTCCTCTTGCTGGCTCGTCACACTAAAGTAGTAGTTTGTATCCTCCATATCAGTATACGCATTGCAAGAGCCTCCATGTGCGGATAAAAAAGCTTCATATTCGTCCTCCGATGGATACTTCTCAGTCCCTAAAAACAACATATGCTCTGCATCGGCATATGAAAGACAATTCTGATTGAGGTCGTATCTAGTATAGAATTTTAAAGTCATTGTTGAACATCAAAAATGTGATTTCTTACCGTGAAAGTGTGCCAAACCGGGAATCGTGTCGTCAAAGTGTCCTGCCTGGACATGAATCGAAGCCGCCTCGACCTTTGCGCTGCTATTTTCGTCACTAGAATCAGCCTTTTCGGTAGCCGTACTGACTAAAAGGACTTGGAGATTGTTTTCTAATTGAATCCAACGATATTCTGACATATCCCTATCAGGTTTGACAAAGCCAGGTGCATCAGCCAATATTTTGGTTTTCATCGTCGAATCTTCTGTGGGTGTTGTGTTCTCGGTAGTAGTCAATGTTTCAGCCTCAGACGATAAAGCTGTGATGCTGTCTTTAGGGTTGCATCCAACCGAACGACTTTCCATGCTTGAGGATCCCGTTCTCGAAATCCGTTTCAGAAACAAGGGTAAATTGAGTCGCCTCGAAGACAGCAGTGTATGCTGGTGGCCACCATTTTCACCACGTATTGAGTGCATGATACTTTTCCAGCCACCTGCGAAGCGTCGTGCCACAAACGAATGGCTCGCTGAAGCGAAAATGAAGAAAAACATCAATCGCATGGTCTTGAATATTGTTGACATTTCTAACTAATAGTTTTCGTATTGTTTCGAAGTCGACCAAAAGATAGTGTACGGTCGCTATCTCGAAATATTTCGAACCTCTGGTGACGAGGAATAGAGAGATAAGTTGTCTATCTCTTACCGACTACCGACGGAGTCAAACTGCTGAACAACTCTCTCTACAAAGAGGCGATGTGTTTGCTAGAGCAGCACAACAAAGCAATATTTGATAGTTCGAAACGTCTCTCTAACGTGCGTCAATTGACAACAGAATGTGAGTGAGTGAAGACATACTTGTGACGTGTCTTGAGCTCAAACGAGGGGCCGCAGAATTGTGGGGAGATTGGGCAGGAGAATGGGTCGAACGACTCAATTGATGTTTGCCAATATAAATTTGAAATATTTGGCGCGAAGCAAATAATTGTAGAAAGACTTTTAAATCCGATTTATTCTACGAGATATCTCGTAGAAACTGCATTGTAGTCCTGGTGTGGGTGTGTTGGGGAAAAAAGCGCGTTGTGAATAAATAATGTCATTGTTACGTTTGTTTTCGCTCCTCACATCAAGAGGTTCACAAGCATCGTAACGATAGTCAAACATAATTTGGATGAGAAAAGTTACAGATAGCAGACATCTTAATTGTTCATAAATCAAAATGGGGCCCTACAATAACAGCAGTAAGTCAGGACCCAACCGTCTCTTCGGTCAAACAATGAAAAAGTCAGACAGATCGTCGAAGGCAACCCGTTATCAACGACAGTTTGGTAATGGCAATCAGAAGTATAAGTCGGCACCAACGAGTGCTGATACTTCGCAGAAAGATGAAGCTAATGATTGGCGCCGAATACGTCAAGAACAACAGGAGACCATCGACGCTAAATTTGGATATTACCGCCTAGAGGATCGGTATCAAGAACAACAAAAAACTACTAGTCTTGGGATGAAAAAAGGGAATGACAAAAAATTTGATAAATTGACGCAACGTCGAGGCTGGCTCTTCAATATGGCCGCAACAACAGTAAGTTTCAATCGAAATATGTATTTGTTAAGTGCATCACGTTACAATCAGCAAATACGTGATAGTAAGTGAACTCAGCAAGTCCTAAATATATTTTTCGTTCTCGTAACTTTTGGTCACCATAAAACCTCGATTAAATCAACGTTGTGCAGAGAATCGATTCTAGCAGCGGAGACGAATTGTCTGGTGTAGACTTGTATTTTGTTGATAAAAACGGTGAAAACTTCAAAACTACATTTTTGCATCGCCCGTACTTTTACGTGGTGACCAAAAAACAAGATGATATGTTGGGACAGCTATTGCTCAAGAAATTTTCGGGAGTCCTCGCTGAAGTTCAGCAAGTTCCGATGAAAGATCTAGATCAACCAAACCATCTTTCTCCTAACCATACCCATCGAATGGTGTGGAAACTCATATTCCAAAACGTTTCTCAACTCATTGATGTGAGAAACCAGCTCAGAGATCTCCTCAAGTCGCGTGACGTCAATAATATGAACGGTCAGGACAACCGTAACTCAAATAACGTTCATACAGATATTGACAAGATTCTTTCGATGCAAGATTCGGGACGCATATCGGATTCGTGGTCCAACGTGCAAGAACTTCGTGAATATGATGTTCCTTATGTTGCGAGAGTATGCATGGATAACAATATCCGTGCAGGTTCGTGGTATACCGTTACTTTGGAACAAATTGACGATGCTAGCCCACCTCATCCTACGCTATCAGACCCGGACATCGAAACAAAAGCTAATCCCCGTGTCCTGGCCTTCGACATTGAATGTAGCAAAGCGCCTCTCAAATTTCCAAATGCCGACGTGGACGAAATTTATATGATTTCATATATGTGTTCCGATGGTAAAGGAACTCCACAGGGTTATTTGATTACTTCTCGTTCCATCGTTTCAGAGGATGTAGCCGATTTTGAGTACACGCCAAAACCTAAATATCCTGGGCCGTTCAAAATATTCAACGAAAAGGACGAAATTTCTTTGATACGACGATTTGTCACCGAATTTCAAAAATATGCGCCACAAATCGTTGTGACTTTTAACGGGGACTTTTTTGATTGGCCATTTTTACAAAAACGAGCCGAAAGCTATAAAATAGACTTGTGGAGAGAAATTGGAATTGGTAGTGTCGGGGGAGGTGGCGGATCTGACCAGCAAGGAGAATTCCGTGGGAAATGTTGTGTTCACATGGATGCATTTTCTTGGGTTCAGCGTGATTCATATCTACCTCAAGGGTCACAAGGCTTAAAAGCTGTCACAAAATACAAACTAGGATATGATCCGGTTGAAGTCGATCCAGAAGATATGCTTCCCATGGCTCAGGAGCGTCCCGTACACATGGCTACGTATTCTGTTTCTGATGCCGTCGCTACCTACTATCTCTATGAAAAGTATGTTCACTTGTTTATTTTCAGTTTATGTACCCTCATTCCATTTGGTCCCGAGGATGTGTTACGGAAAGGGTCTGGAACCCTGTGCGAAATTCTATTGATGGTACAGGCCAATGACTTGGATATTCTTTGTCCGAACAAGCAGGTAGATCCTTTGGCCAAGTTCCACAAGGGCCACTTATTAGAAAGTGAGACTTACATTGGGGGAAAAGTTGAGTGTTTGGAAACCGGTGTCTACCGTAGCGATGTGGAGTATGAATTCGATCTAGTTCCAAGCGCATTCCAGCACCTGATTGACAATATCGATAGAGATTTGTGCTTTGCCATTGAGGTCGAGGCAGGAATGGATCGGTCCGAAATCGTTAACTACGAACAAGTCCGTTCCAAGATCATCGAAGAGCTTGAGCTTCTACGTGATCGACCAAAGCGAGTTGAGAAGCCGTACATATACCACCTTGATGTTGGCGCCATGTATCCGAATATCATATTGACGAACCGATTACAACCAAGTGCAATGGTTGATGATGCAACCTGTGCTGCATGTGATTTCAATCAAGCCAAGAATCAATGCAAACGCCGACTGGAATGGGTGTGGAGAGGTGATTATAATCCTGCAAGTAAAGTAGAATATAATCGAACAAAAGAACAACTTTCACGTGAGACTATGCCAGACGGACGTCATTTTCAAGAATTGACAAGCAACGAACAAGAAAAAATGGTAGCAACTAGGTTAAAGGAATATTCGAAGAATGTTTATCGAAAAACGAAGACAACGGAAGAGGTTACTAGGAAGGACATAGTATGCATGAGGGAGAATGATTTCTATGTTGAAACCGTCAGGCGATTTCGTGATCGTAGGTATGATTACAAGAAAATGACGAAGTCCTGGAAGAAAAGAATAGGCAGTGCAACTGATCCTGTATCTATGAAAGAGGCTGAAGACAAGGCACTTGTTTATGATAGTCTACAAGTTGCACACAAATGTATTCTCAATTCTTTCTACGGATACGTGATGAGAAAAGGTGCAAGATGGAGATCAATGGAGATGGCAGGAATAGTTACAAAAACTGGAGCGGATCTTATCACTCAAGCTCGAGTACTTGTTGAACAAATTGGTCGACCGCTAGAATTGGATACAGACGGAATTTGGTGTATTCTTCCGAAAAGCTTTCCCGATATCTATACGTTTAAAGGCCGAGACGGCTCCAAGCTAAAACTAGAATATCCGTGTGTCATGTTAAATGCAGACGTCCATGACAACTTCACAAATCATCAATATCAATCACTAAAGGATCCCAAGCGTGGCATATACGAAACTAGAAGTGACAACTCTATATTTTTTGAGGTTGATGGGCCGTACAGGTGCATGGTTATTCCTGCCAGTACAGAAGAAGGCAAATTGTTGAAGAAGCGATACGCTGTTTTTAACTTCGACGGTTCACTTGCAGAGCTCAAAGGTTTTGAGCTAAAGCGACGGGGAGAACTTGAACTCATCAAAACATTTCAATCTCAGATATTTGAACGATTTCTTGATGGCAATTCTCTGATTGAGTGCTATGATAGTGTTGCGGAAGTTGCCAATCACTGGATTGACGTTATTGATACTCGGGGTGAATCTCTTGATGACGATGAGCTTGTTGATTTAATTAGCGAGAATCGAAATATGAGTCGTCAGCTTGACGATTATGGAGATCAGAAGGGTACTTCTCAAACGACTGCTCGTCGTCTTGGTGAATTCTTGGGAGCTGAAATCATTAAAGACAAGGGATTAAATTGTAAATTTATCATTGCTGAGCAGCCATATGGAGCGCCCGTGACAGAGAGAGCAATTCCAACAGCGATTTGGAAGGCACAACCTGCTGTCATGAAGCACTTCCTTCGGAAATGGTTGCGATCACCAGGAATTGATGATGATGGCCTCGATATTAGAAATATCTTAGACTGGGATTACTACAGAGAGCGGCTTGCTAAAAATATTCAAAAAATTATTACGATCCCAGCTGCGCTTCAGAAAGTTGAGAACCCCGTGCCTCGGGTCTCTCATCCAGCATGGCTTCTATCGAAAGTACAGCAATTGAATGACAAGTACCAACAAACAAGTATTCTTTCAATGTTTGGTCCAAAGAAGACGGCAAACAAAAATTTGGACAAATCGCAGAAGGCAGTTCCGATGGATATCGAAGATATTGGTGGCGGCGCAGTTGCAAAAGTTGGACGTCCCATTGTACATAGTACAAAGCGACGTAGTCAAAGAAGTGATACTATGGACAATGACAGTTCCACTGAACATGATCAAGATGAACGAATCGAATTACAGGATGATAGGGATAATTTCAGTAGCTGGTTAATTCAGAAAAAGAAGCTTTGGAGAAAATTGAGGCAGGATAGGAAAAGTATGCGATTGCACGACGACCCCGATGGTCAAAAGTCACGTTCAAAAAATACAGCATCAACTCTGGAAGACTTCGTTAAGGAAGCAAGCCTAAACTTAAGCCAAAAGGAATGGCAAATAATCGAGTTAAGAGAAATGACTTCACACGATACAGGGAAGAAAAAGAAACCTTCCTCCGGAGAATTTATCGCCTGGGTTATGGTCGGTGAATCTTTGAGAAAAGTACAAATTTCTGTACCAAGAACAATTTATATTTCAGCAAATCAAGAGATTGGTTGCGACTTGAAAGCGGAAATTGACTTTCGAAAAGTTGAAAAACACTTACCTCACAGCAAGAAATCGAGATTTCTTTACGAATTAACAATGTCGGAATATTTTTACAGGCACACAAATTGGACGTCTAGCTTCTTTCCGATAGACAAAAATTCTGTTGTGCAAGACAAACTAATCCAGGAAGTTTACGAAAGTAGGGCCCCTTTGATGACGAAAGTTTTGTCGGAGCTTGGCTCGATTTCAAAACTCGCTCTTGCAGACGTATCCAAGAAAAATCAGAAGTCTTATAATTTGACAGACTTGAAAATGGTTAACAAACCTACCGAAGGAATTTATCTCAATAACAAAATTTCATACAAGCGATGCTTTCTTTACGTGAGAATGAATCAAAAATCAAAGACAGGTTTGGTAGCCTTGTTCATCATCAACGGTAGTGATGATCAAGACATACAAAATAACGATATCACCGCACCTAGCAAATCTGGAGCCGGATCTTTTGATATCAGCATGTCCTGTCAGCTATGGTTTGTAAGGCCAGGATCTAGAACGGCGCAAAAGAATATATCAAGAAAGCAATCAAGCGAATTATTTTCGCAACTTCTTCTCGCAATTCATGATGAAGCAGATTTCGAATCTGAATACGCCTGTGTCATGAAATCAAGCAAGTGCGAGGTTACAAATTTGAATTTTGTGAACAAGGAAAATGTGGCGTACGCTGCTATCAATGAGTCGATTGGCAGGCATCTGAAGTCTAATAATGGACCTACATTTATGCTTGCCAATAGTAGCCGTTCCTCCACATATCTGCGAAGATTCATTCCGACTTTAAATTCACTACCACTGGTGCCCTTACCTTTCCCTCCAGGACCGGAGCACAACCCTAACTCATCAACTCTTCCCGCTCTGAATTGGGAACAACCCATCGTTCAACTTTGTCTGGAGGCATACTTGTATATGAGTGTCGTGTCGTTCCCAAGACGAATTTCTTGTGCTAGATATGGGAATATACCGATAGGGAACTTCGGAGATGAGGAAAATTTTACTCTGTATGATTTGAGCTTAAATCGAATGCTTCAGAAAAACAGAGCTGTCTCCTGGGCTAGTACTTTGCCAGGGCAACCTGATTTGGGTGTATCATTTTTCCCTTCTGCCGATGGGAAAGTGGCATCTTCTATTCAGCTTGCAGATCCGTCGGGTGTGAGTGGTGAAGATATTTGGAGCGACGATAATGAGCTCCTTAGTCCTGTAGTCCGCCGTCCGGGCTCGTACAGATCACTTTGTGTTGATATCGATTTGCATGATCTTGCAATTGCTGCTCTTACAGACAACGCAAACGTTTCTACAAATTCCAATCTGCCAACCGGCATCAACTCGCCGACCAGTGTAATGCACGAAAACTCAGGGACGGCCTTTAAGACATCCGAGCCTTTGGGTGTTGAAATGTCGACAGCAACATCACTACCTATTATCCGTGCTCTGGTTGGTGCTTGGTTACGTGATGCTTTTACGTCAAATAGCGCAGTAGCCGATACGTTGTTGCACAATGTCTATCGTCTTATTTCATGCCCAGAGACTCTAATGCACGACTCAGCATTGCATCGTGCTTTGCATGCTCTCATGCGAGGAACTTTCATACGTCTTTTGGGAGAGTTGCAACGCCTTGGATGTCACATCATTTACGCCAACTTTCAGAAAATCACTGTCGCTACGAATAAGTCTTGTCTTGCGGATGCGGAGGAATACATCGACTTCGTGATTGCAACTATTCGCAACCAGGTTAGTGAGAATGGAGAAGACTCGTCTGGGCTTGCACGCGTGACGCTCCGACCTAGACAATACCATAGCCAAATGCTTTTCTTAGACGAGTACAACTTCGGGACGCTGCAGCTGGAACGCCATCACAAGGAGGACGTTGCTGGAGAATTTGTTATTGAAGACAATTCCTCAAGCATAGTCATTGTGCCATCGGTAGTCACAGCATGGAGTATGATTAATTACATGGGAAGTAATATAGCAGAAGAATACTTTCGAATTATCATCGGTAGGTTTTCCAAGGATGTTTTTAAAAAGGAGACGGAGTTGATAAAGCAAATCGGAGATCATGGATCATCATCTATTTTTGATGGGGAATTAAGTCAGAAAGTGTTAGACTACAAGAAGAAGATGATATCAAAACAATTTGCTTCTATTCTAACTCGAGCAGTGAGCGAGATAGCCAAAGATGAAGAAGAAAGCAAGAATGACCAGTCAAAAAGGAATCTAAATTTGAATGGCCGTCCTGTTAACTCTGTGTTAGAATTTGTCAAATCTATCATCGTTGTTCTCGAGCTTGATCAAGAAGTTGATAAAGAGATCCATGTCCTGAAACGAAGTCTCTTGGCGCAAATTGGTGTCGCTGAATACTCCAATTTGGCGAAATGGGAAAACCCGTGCCCTAATTTGATGTTGCCGGATTGCTACTGCAAAGAGTGTCAGGAAAGTCGGGATGTGAACGTCTGCTACATACCACCAACAGAAGAGGACGAAGATCAACAAATACATTGGTTTTGTGAAGATTGCGGATCGGAGTATGACGTAGCTACCATTGAGCGTCGTTTGATTGATCAAGCTCAAAAAACGATGCTCCGCTATCAACTCCAGGATCTAAGATGCGCAAAAACTAATCGCGTTTCCACACGCTCACTGGCAAGAGTGTCGCAATGCTCTGCTGAATGGCTAGCAGATATATCTCCAAAGAAAGGAAGAGCTGAAATCGAAACATTATTTCGGCTCGCAAAATTCCATGAATTGAAGGAACTTGAATGGGTAACAGAAGGAATGCTTCAATCGTTTCGATAAAATTTGTGCGGTACGTGATAGCTATGGTACTAAATTTTAAAATTGATGAACAAAGTAAACTTGAATAGAAATTTGAATTTGAATTAAAACTCTGAATTCTTTAAGATCGATAGCGTATTCATATAATCAGCGTCCTGCCGATCCAATGCATCATCCTCTTGTTCAGCAATATCGCTCATCCGTTGTATTGGGATGTAGTCGGGTATTTGCAAAGATTTGTCAGCATATTTGTTCGACACAGCTAGGATATCGCGCAAGCTTCTTTCAACAACATCTAGACAATAGACACATTCAAAGGGTTCAAGCATACCAACTTGATGCTCTAATGCATCCATTGCTTCCTGCGCATCACTCAAAGCACCACAGTGACGCCAGGCACAGCTTCCCCAATCAAACCCGATTTCATCTCTGGCATCTCGCGACAGAAATTTATCGGCACCCTTGAGAACGTAACAAGCATTTTGCAGATCGTCACGTAAAATCTTTTCATTCAGCACTTGCGTAAGCTGATCCCATTCGTAATCATTAGCGAGCTCTACGCAGTCTCTTATTCGTAACAAAGCCAATTGGATTGCACGAACTGAATCGTCTACGTCTTTCCGTGTCGTGACAGCAACCATGTTATTCTCCTTGGCATGCCATGAAGGTATCCTATCCACACGGTGCGTCAGCATGACTTCGTTGTAAGATGGCAGGTTGTTGTATGTAGTTGACTCTAAATCTCCCGCTGCGGCAATAGCTTGTCGCTCCATGCCTCCAGAAGCCAAACCTCGTATAGTAGAGCGTCCCCATTGGAAAGGTGATTTTTGTCGACTAACTACAGATGCAGAATTTATCGTAGACGGCGACGAAAGCAAGGTCTGGGATTCGACTCGCATTGGATGTGGCATTGAGATATCTTCCCATGAAATCAGAATAATACTTAGTCCCATGCAAGCAAAAATTAGTTGAAGAATCGATTGAAATTCTTCGATGACCATGGAACTTTTATTCACAGATTTTCCATTTTTTCTTGGTATAGATGCCGATAATTGTTCTTCAACCCAAGGTCTGCTTTGCGTCTCCCCTTCAAAAGATTTCAGTGCAGAATGATATCTATTTCGTGGTGCCAGAGATTGATTTTTGGTCGGACTCTTCTCTGGTGTCCAAGAGTAGACGTCACTAGGCATGAAGAATATCGATCCTATTGTTATGATAAAGACATAGTTAAGCCAAGAGGAGGAATATTGGTGTCTGCTGATACCCTCCATTGTGTGCCGGCTAACATACATGACTTTTCTTGGTGGTGAATCAGAGAATGGTTGTCAATGCTTCGAAGTAAATACATGACATTGTTCAAATGAACCTGGAGAATTGTGAAAAAGTTGTTTGAATGACGTTGTTGTGACGCGACTCGATCGATTAGCACGCAGTTCGGCTGTCAAAACATTTAGAGTCAATTTTGGATCCAGCCCTGTTTTGTGTTTTGCCCTCCTGCTTGTGCTGCCGCCCATGCCAGGCAGAGAGGGCGAACCTCTCTGGCGAGGTAAAGTTGGAGACCAGGATGATGTATCTGTGTATTCCATTGGAGTCGTGGAACATTTGGGGAGCAACCTATCAGTGCCCAAGCGCAACTCGGAGCAAGCAGGGGTGGTGGGGGGCAGGCCTGTTGGGTGGCGACCCACTGCACCTAGGGGCA
>Ga0115013_10000173_pt1 | contig 42236 bp, 32 predicted proteins | sample SouAtlMetagenome_2_FD_88686 | JGI IMG/M metagenome (GOLD analysis project Ga0115013, IMG submission 88686) | Marine eukaryotic phytoplankton communities from Atlantic Ocean - South Atlantic ANT15 Metagenome | ecosystem: Environmental > Aquatic > Marine > Oceanic | place: South Atlantic Ocean...
CGCCCCCTAACGGCCGGTTGGGGGGGGGTGTTGGGGGCCCGGCCAAGGAGGCCACACGGCCAAAGGCCCTTTTGTGTCTCCCCGGGGTCCCCTATCAAGGGGGGGGGGGGGGGTGTGGCAGGGGAGCAGCAATAGTAACACCATTTAGGGTGGCCAAAGGTTGCCCCAGCCAGGGGGTGGCTGGCGCAGGTGGCGGGGTGAGTGGCGCGTAACTTGGTGCCTGCGGTGGGGACTGGGAGTTCTCACCGTAAGATTTCCAGTGGATAATGCACGCTCTTCAAATCTTGCGGTTCCCTACGCTTGCACATCACAGCAGCTATTACACGCGCAGAGATCTCCGTAGCAAAGAATGATCCAATCTCGTCCCAATTATTGTTATCCTCAACAAAAAGTCGTTTCTATTACTTTGTTCTCCAGCTGTTGAGCTCTACATTATGGGACAAGCAAGAAGGAGGAAATCAAAGGGCGGTAGCCGCAGTTCTACGCCTACGCCCTCTCTCCCTTCCTCTGAAAACGAGACGAAGGACGATAACACAAACGATGCTAAGATAGAAACGAGCTCATCTTTAACAAACGACACCGAGAAGAAAGATTCAAGCAAAACAAACGATGAGAAGATAGATCCGAACCCATCTTTAACAAACGACACTGAGAAGAAAGATTCAAGCAAGCCTGTTAGCGGCGAAAATGTTGTTCGAGACGAGGATTCTTTGCTAGTTCTCACGAGCGAAAAACGAAGGGGAGTTTACGAATGTGATTATTGTCATGCCGATATCAGCCAACAACCTCGTATTCGCTGCGCAGCTAGTACCGATTTTGATTTATGCCTGGACTGTTTCGTCACTTCAGATCACGAGGCTATGGCAGCAAAGGCCAAGAGCAACGCAGAAACACAAGCGGAGTTGAAAAAGGATGGAATTGCTTCTGTGGGAGTTGCCGCCATTTCGTCAGAAGCTTGGCCTCATAAAGGGTATCGTGTTTGTGACAGTACAAGGTACCCTTTATTTCCATCGGGCAGAATTGTCAACGAAAAAATTGCTGCCATGGGTCAGGATGAAACCAACACTTCATCGAATAATGTTTCATTTCGAATTTCATTGCCTGATGATCCCAAGACGATGTGGACGGCCGAAGAAGATCTACGATTGATCGATGCTATTTCTACGCACGGTTTGGGTAATTGGGTAGATATTTCAGAAGCTATAGGGGGCCAAGGTTCTGTCGGAAAGACGCCGAAGCGATGCATGGAGCGTTATTTGGATGATTTCATGGGTCGATATGGTCACATTGTACCTCAATGGACAATTGTCGACGATACGATTGTTGGTTCGAATCAAAACGCTACTAACAATAACAGTGGCGAAGTCCACAGCACTACCAATAACGAAGGAGATAATAAACTTGCCAGCACTGAAAATGACAAAGCGGTTACTAACGCAATGGACACAACAGACGATGGAGACAAAAACGAAAACGAAAAGGGAAAAGAAACATCACAAACCGTGCAAGACAAACAGGAGAAGGAAGGAGACCAGGCAGTTGAAACAAGTACAGGTACAAGTACTACCACATCAACAAACATCCCTACATCGAATACCACGATTGAAGAAGAGGAAGGAGTCCGAACATCTAAGCGTAGAATTTCTGCAAGCGGTTTAGGTGGTGCTTCCATGACTGGTGGTCGATCATCATCGCGAAAGAAATACAAAGTAGTCCCTACAGAATCACTCCCTAGTTACAAAGAAATTTGGCCTCATTCATGGTTGCCTAAAATTAAGGGTGTAAAGGTGGGTCAAGAAGTGGCTCGGGATCTGTCATATAAAGCTGAACTATCTTTTGTCAAGTCCACGCTTGCGGCATCGTCCAAGGAAGAAGCTGATAAGGTACACCAAACATGGAAAGATACGAGGTTTGGCCGCATCGGTGGACCAACTGTCTTGCCACCTCGACCGCAAGATGCTGTGCATTTGGTAGGTTCAGAATTAGCAGGCTTTATGCCTCGTCGAGGTGATTTTGATGTGGAATGGGAAAATGATGCTGAAGCTGCCATAGCCGATATGGAATTTGTAAGAGGTGACACACCTGAAGATAGGGAACTTAAGCTGAAGGTGTTGCAAATATATAATGAAAAGCTCGACGAAAGAGAGAAACGAAAGAAGTTTGTTCTCAACCGTCATCTTTTCGATTACCGCCAATACGTCCAGAACGATCTTAAAATTCCAATGGATGAACGCGACTTAATCCACCGCATGCGATTGTTTGAACGCTTTCATACTCCGGATGAACATAAAAAATTCATTCTTGATATATTGAAAGCTAAGCGATTGCGTAAAGAAATTGCGAAACTCCAAATGTATCGGCGAATAGGCATCCGCTCGATGGCTGAAGCAGAAATGTACGAGCTTGACAAAGATCGTCGTCAATTCCACAAAAAAATGGAAGTTGAAGCAAAGGCGAAGGCGGCAGCAGCTGCGAGTAGTAAAGGCACTACTAAGGGAGGAGGCGTATCATCTAATTTATTGGTTTCGGGGACTTCGAGAACGCCTTCTCAAGTAAATGGTTCTGATTCACTTTGGAAGCAGTATAGGACCAATGATCGCAAAAATAGACGCAACAGTAACCGATTTGGAAATTCGATAGACTCTTTAGCGGGTGACACCACCAATTCAAATATTAGCAAAGCGACGGACGAAAGTAAGAAAGAGGACAAAGAAACCGAAAATGAGACCGCTGCTGATAGCAACGAGGTGTCAGGTGATAACGAAGGTAAGAAAGAGGACAAAGAAACCGAGAACGATCCAACCGTTGCTCCGAAGAATGTCGATGGTTCAAAAAGTCAAGATGACGCAATGGAAATAGACGTCGATAACGAAAGTAAGAAAGAGGATAAAGAAACCGAGAACGATCCTACCGTTGATCCGAAGAATGTCGATGGTTCAAAAGGTCAAGATGACGCAATGGAAATAGACGCCGATAACGAAAGTAAGAAAGAGGATAAAGAAACCGAGAACGATCCTACCATTGCTCTGAAGAATATCGATGGTTCAAAAGTTCAAGATGACGCAATAGAAAAAAACGCCAAAGATGACCAGGAATTTGACATATCCAAGGCTCCTTGTAAAGATCTTTTGTCGCGAAAAGAATTGGCTCTCTGCGAACGGCAACGGCTTTACCCCATCCAATACTTGGAAATAAAAAAGGCTTTGATTCACGAGTCTCTGATCAATGGGCTACTAGACAAAGATTCGTCAAATTCCAGCAAACGAACCATTGTCAAAATTGATGTGGAAAGGCGGGGAAATGTCGTCGACTTTTTGGTACGCGCGGGTTGGATCAGTCGAAAGCTAGCAGATGTTGCGAAGCGAGTTGTGACGCCCCCGCCATAAAACAGTAGAAGTCCTTATTTAAGAATCGATTTATCTTCAGAAATACATCATTGAGCAATGACTTTTATCTTATATGATGTACAAAAACTGGCAAAAAGTGTCTAGAACCACTCAAAAATTGCGAGACTTTAATTTATTCAAATCAACTGCAGGAAGAAATCAAAAGCTTCCATAATTGGTTAGATTATCATTTTTTAATTTTAGATGCCTGATAAGAAGCTCCTTGATCCAAAGTTTCCCGACCAGGCATGTCGGATGAATAGCTACGCCAGTATGGAAATGCCCCGTCTCTCGTCAGTTCCCATGCCTTATCAAACACAGCCAACATTTCTGGTGATAAAGGGGGTGAATCTTCTGCAGCTACCCTGCAGGCCGCGAGGTTTTCATCCAATTGTTTCAACGAACTTGCTCCAAGAAGAAAACCATCGAAATCAGCCGTCAACGATGAATGACACAACAACCATCGGAACGTTGCCTCTATCATTGAAATCTTGTCCCTTTCACATTGCTCCTGTATGAGTTGAATCGCCTTAAAATTTGCAGATGTGTAAAATCTTGGTAGATAGTTTTGATTTTTCTTGAATCTGCCTTTCGCTACGTTGTCCAGATCCTTATGCTTACCAGTTAACAATCCCGCCGCCTATCAATCAACAACAGCATATTGTGAGAAATAGATCTGAAAATTCACGATATTATTCACAAGGCATATCTTTATGTTTGACGTTTGCTTTTTGTTTTGATGTTGCTTTCGAAATTCTTCACTTACGAGAGGATTGTATGCAACAAACGAACAGCCGTTTTCCTTCAGTAATGGTAGAAGGTCATCCTCGACAAGGCGGTTGAGAGGATTGTAAAGGCCCTGATAGACCGTTGGACGGGTCAATCCGTGTTCATCGCACAGTTGGAATGCTCGAGCAACTTCCACAGCGTGGTAATTGCTCATGCCGATCTTAGATATCTTACCCTCCTTTACCAATGAATCCGCTGATTTGAGACTCTCTAGCAAACTATGCTCTGTATCAGGCTGATGTAAGTAATACTCATCACACGAGGTCATCCCGAGCGCATCCATGGATGTATCGAATTGCCCGATGATGCCATCCGGAGAAAGACCACCCGGCTTTACCGAGGGTGCTGCTTTTGTACCAACAAGCAAACTCGACGTTGAATCGGGCGACAGTACCAGCTTCTCCAAGACATCCCCTACAATATTCTCGGTTTTCCCACCAGCATAAATGCGTGCCGTATCGATACGATGATCAACTACCTTCAATGATTCGTCATATGCAACGAACCGCTTTACCATTTCGAGTGCGATGGTTTCGTCGACGTAGGAACTAGTCTGTTTCCAACCGAACGTCATAGTTCCTAGGTAGGCACGGGGAATAGAAAGCTTCATGGTGGTAGGTTGAAAAAGGACGGAATCAAATAATGACGGCTGCAGCACGGCCCGAAATGAACAACAACAGCGTCGTGGATCTGAAGACGACTCATTTTTGATGTGTTGTTCAAGAAAAGAAGAATTTATTTGATCTCTCTTGGAAGAAGTAGTCCTACGAATCGAATACAGTAACATTTTCATGACCTTTAAATTTCCCGCATCGATCATCCCCAAATACAAATGCTCGAGAACACATCAACAATAGTTATATCACTACATTGACTATAATAAGTGAAGGAACAACAGTCTTGTCAAGTGTAGGTGTCTCATCTTGAGTATACGCCACTTTGGTTGAAGGAAGACTTCGGCGACAATATCGACAGGCTCTCACGAACAGGATGCAATTTTCCCAAATTCGAGGTCTTAGTCTTCTGGCGACTAGGTGCAGGAGACATGGTAGACACAGTAGAGTCGGGGCAAGGGAAGTTTTCCCTCTCCAATCTATGTCAATCAGAGCGGCTTCGTCTACACCATTATCTACTAATTCTGTCAGCAGAGAGGAATTACTCGAGGAAGCTGAATACTTGACAAAATCGCTTTATAGAAGTTGTATCAGATCGGTTCGACTGATAAGGTGGGGCAATGACTTTGATGAAAAAGAATTCGAAAGGAGAGAAGAAGAATTCCAAAATCCTACTGCTGGTGGTGTTATTTCCATGGCACCTCCACCCAATAAGGAAGACGAGCTCCGTTCTCGAGCCGAGTATTATCATTCCTACACCAGAGAATATTTTACACAAGAATCGGACTGTCTCGACAATGATCCATTACTAGAACGAGATTTTCGGAGATATCTCTATTATCTTCGAAAGGGTGAAAAAGATCGCAAATGGCTTTTAGGTGACATGATGTTTCCCGATCCCTACAAGAATTCATTCGATCAGGAAAGAGTCAACAGATTCGAAGCCATGTCTAAGAAGTATCTAGGCGAAGATGAAGAGGAAGAAGAGGACACCAACGTCTTTGGTGATGATACGAAACAAATTGATGCTGATTCCTCGAGCAATGATGTCAGCAACGACGGGTTTATAGAAGATGAGGACCCGGATTGGTTTCAAAAGGTGAGCGAGGAAATATTTTGTCGCACAGAATCGATTTTCTTTCTGCGTTCTTCGTATTGCAAGAAAAGAAATCTATTTGAATGAGCTTCGATTCGTTGTTAACAACAATGCCTTTACTATCTTTTTTTGATTTGATTGCACAGAAATACCCTCATCTTCGGTAAAGAATATTACGCGAGTTTGGCTGAATGTTTTCGAGTTTACTTTATGCTTTTTTGGACCAATTTTGATACTTGAGAGAAGAGAAATTTAAAAATTACACCATTTTTCTTTTTCCCAAGAAAGTGATGAAGAAAACCGGGAAAAGAAATGATTTTCGCTTGTACCTTTGATTTCCTATTCAGCCATTTACATAGCCGCTATTGAAACAACATTTGCACATGACACATCGTATTTCTATATTTATGACCAATATAATCATGGCCTCAATTTGTTTCATGAATAATGCTAGGAAGCAATCCTGCTACCAGTAGTTCTGTTTTACCAAACGGCATAATTCTTTCCTCACGATGGCCGAAATTCCTTGCCAAAGTCGGATCCGTCCTCGAAATACTCCCATGCGGTAGGACTGTTTTCACCCAACAAGTCCTCCATGCGCTTTGCCGTGGATCCGTCGACGTTCCGGAGGCAAATCCTGCGGATGCGGCTCTCGGGATGGCTCCGGCAGAGCCGAGCATAGACCTCGGGATCCTTTTCGCCGGTATCACCCACCAGCACAAAGGTTCGGTCCGGAAAGGCCTCCAGGAGCGGTTCGATCTGGCCGAGCTTGTACTCCAATGGATCCTGCAGGAGCCGCAGGACGCTCGGATCCTTGACCCGGATCCTTTTGAGGTGGACCGAGGTCGTGGCCGGAAAGCTAGCATCCTTGAAAAAGGCTTCGAGTTCCTCGTAGAGTTGGTAGGGAGACGCCGAGACGTAGTGGACCGCGACGTTGTCGCAATCGTGGACAAGCTTTCGATAGGCCTCCGGCATACCCGGAACCGCACAAAAGTCTCGGACAAACGTGTTTTGGAGGAATTTCTTCTTGTCCAGATAGTTGGTAATCTTGACCGTGTCGTCGATGTCGGAAATCACCGACACACCGGTGGGTGGGACCAGGTGGGTGACCCCGGCAAAGCTTCGGCCGTTTGCGTTCAGTGCTTCAAAGGGAACCGCAACCATATCACCACCGTCCGCTGATATTCCCTTCCGATTACTGGGCAAAAGATCATCCCGGTGCAGCACCAGGGTCGTCTCAAAGTGTCCGTCCTTGGCCGACCGCGGGAGCTTGTGGATTTTGGCAACGCCCTCGAAGCGAATCGTCACGTACTTCTTCGATTGGTTGTCCGCCACAAATGGCAGGATTCTCCGCTTCAGGGTCTCCTTTTCGTGCCGGGACGTGTTTTCTGGAAAGACGAGCCTACCCAGTGATTTGACAAAGGCCTGGCGCTTTTTCGAATCGAGCTCGGGTTCGAAGATCCATCCATGGATCGGGACGCTCCAGTGGGTCGCGTTGACTTGGTGGGAGGCCGTCGGAAAAAAGACGACGCGTTCATCGGGGGCAATCCTCCCGGTCCAGTAATTCGGGATCTTGGCTAGCTTGGACGGGACCTTCTTCCAGAGCTTTTTGGGCAGCGGGGGTTTTAGCCCGCCCACCGTCGTCGAGCCGCCACAAAACACGACCACCAGCCACAGTGGGAGCCACGAGCGTAGAAACGTCCTTGGATGATTCCTCGTGCGGCTCATCCTTGCGGTGTGCCAGTAGTGGAACGGTTTTGGCCTTGTTGGGACCCGAGGCGGTGGTTGATGTGGTGCACACACAAACTATGGTGGGAGATGCCCACGCACAAGAACTAACCCAGCTTCGAATTGATGGAGGTTCGGGACATGGCATCTTTGAGGTGACAAAATCCATTCGTGCATACTTCTCAGACGTGCTAAACCCAACATCCCAAATTTTGTGAGTCAGCAGTGTTCAGACGTGTTGTGCGATTGGAAACACGACATGAGCACGCAATTTGTGCTACGCATTGCTAGTTTAATCCGAGAACACATCATCCATCAGTCAGTTTTGAGCACTCTGTCATGAAGAGATACCAAGCGCCATCGCCTTGTGTGACCCAAGACAAACAAAAAACGTCGTTTCGAAAGCGTCGTCCACACGGCATAAAACGTTCGAACACGAAAAGAAAAAATCAATTTTAAATAGCAACGACAAAATGAAGTTCACAAGCGCCTTTCTACTAGCTGGCTCTGCCACAGCTTTCACATCAAACAACTCGGCACAAAGAACCCAAACCGTTCAATTGAATCTGTTTGGCAGTAAGGATGAGAATATGTCACAAGCTCTTCCTTTCGCGGCGAAACCAAAGCTCCTCGACGGATCAATGGCTGGTGATGCTGGCTTCGAGTAAGTCGTCTCGACGTTCGACGGAACTATCGCAAGCCAATACCAACATTTGTCAGTCCTATACATTTACTAATTCATACCATCTATTTTTCTAATCCTATGTGTTCCCACGTATAGCCCTTTTGGTTTGGCCGGAGAAGACGAGAAAAGCCTCTTGAACATGCGTGAAGCTGAAATCAAGCATTCTCGCCTCGCAATGCTCGCTGTCGTTGGTTGGCCTCTTGCAGAATTGTTCGACAAGCCTCTTGCTGATGCCGTTGGGCTCCCAACTCTATTAACGAAGACCGGAGCGTCTCCGTCTCTTCTCAATGGGGGTCTTGACAAAGTTGCCGTGTCATATTGGGTCGCCATCGTATCGCTTGCAGGAATCATAGAAATTGAAAACATGAAGATGAAGGACGAAAAGGCTAAAAATTACGTTGCGGGAGATTGCAATTTTGATCCCCTGAATTTTTTCCCTCAGGATAAGAAAGGACAACTGGATATGCAGACGAAAGAAATCAAACACGGGAGGATTGCCATGATGGGAATTTTGGGATTTGCTGTTCAAGAATTCGTATACGGCAAACCCGTTGTTGAAGAAACCCCATTCTTTTTCCATCCAATTTTCTAAATCGAGAAGAGATTTGGATATAGACAAGATTTGTGAATATCATTTGCTCAGAATTTAACAAAATTATTAGATCATCCTTATTACATCAAAGCAGACAACCTAGTGCATGCAGCGCGTAGTAATATACAATCATTCATAAAGATCGAGATTAATGAGAACTTGTATTTGCATTTTCTCCCACGATGTCCATCAACGTAATGCTAGGTAGAGAAAATATCAATGACATTATCTTCTGGTATGTACACTGCATCGACGAAGTTCTTTACTGTATCCTCTTTTTCCATTACGAGACAACGTTATCCAATACCGTACTTGATGGTTCCATCGTGGGTTTGGTACGGAAACTTACCTGTATAGTAGTTCATCCTGCGAAAAGGATTGATTTGAACAATTATATGCGGCATTGCTCAAGTCAAAAAATTTGAGATCACATTTTCGTTACTAAAAAAGGGCAATACCTATTCGACCCTTCGTATGATATTCATCATTAGCGGTCTAATATGGCACTTAAAAATCTACGTCAAAATCTTGTCAGCAGAAGGATGATCCAGTACAACTTTCTCACTTTTGTTTTCAACAGATTGTATTCCATATTTATTTTAGGGTTTTCAAACAGTACAATGTAGTGTGTTCTCAATATTTAAGATATCACTCCAGCTTCATTTCGAAGCTTATCCAGCAAATCGTCGACACTATCTACCATCACACCTTCCTTTCGAGGTGGTGGTTCGAAAACTTCCACTACTTCATTGTATGTTGTTAGGTCCACATCCAGCTCGTCCGCTTTGATTGTCTCGACTTTCTTTTTCTTCGCCTTCATGATATTCGGCAAGGTGGCATATCGTGGCTCATTCAAGCGCAGATCGCAAGTCACAACTGCTGGAAGTGACGGGATCTTGATCGTTTCGGTCCCAGAATCTGTTTCTCGTTCTACCGTGACTCCTTTTCCGCCATCGTCGGCCGTCAAATTCGCTGCAAAAGTTACTTGGGGCCAATCTAAAAATCCCGCCAGCATTGGACCAGTCTGACCACAATCAGAATCGATTCCTTGCTTTCCAAGCAAGACCAGATCGGATTGTTCCTTTTCAACGATTTTCGAAATCATTTTCGCAATGGCATAAGGCTGTAGTTCCATATAGTCTGTTCTCATGTCCGTAGAAATATGAATCGCTCGGTCGCAGCCCATCGCCAACGCTGTTCTCAGAGTCTCGGTGCACTGTTTTGGTCCGATTGAAAACGCTACAACCTCCGCGGCAGCTTTTGCTTCTTTAAGCCTCACTGCCTCCTCTACGGCAATCTCGCAGAAAGGATTCAAGGACATTTTTACATTTTTCAAATTCACAGCACCTTTTTGTACTTGAACCTTCACGGCATAGTCCACAACGCGTTTCACACCAACTAAGACTTTCATCTTTTACGATTTTTTCTGATTCAGAGTTTGCTGTCTGCATTTGGTTCCAAACGAAGGCAAATAGATTAGTTAGCGCTGCAATAAAAATTATCGTGACGGAGAAGAAGAAGTGCCATGGAACATGACGGTTCAAATAGTGCTTTTGCACTATTCCAAAAACGGTTGTTCCAAATTGGTCATTCCAAAAGTGGTTATAGTGCAATCCATCGGCAGAAATACCCGAAATGAAATACTCTGTGATGAAATAGCACGAGCGAACAAAATCAATGCGAACCTAGATATAATACTCGGTCTCAAATGCGTCCTCGTTTTAATTTCGTCCTCAGTAGTCCCAAATACGAACGACTTTCTTTTCTTACCGATAAGGGAAAATCAAATCTACACTGAGTTTGTTGTCTCGTAAAGGATTCTATTCGGATTAGAGGATCGATGTGATTGCTGTCATCGATTGTCTGGAGAAGAGAATGTCTCGATCTTTCTTCTCCGTCGTGTCAAAAGGATTCGATTGAGTCGTTTTAGATTTATGTCACGAGCAAAAATCTGCCTCGCGGCTTTTTTTCTCGATTTTCATTTTTGGTTTGTTGATGTGAACCCATGGTCTTTCAATATAGCACAACAACTCCTCGCCGTTACACATTAAGTTCCCTAGTATCCATGCTTCTAATACTAGTATTGGCCCCCTGTCTACGTTCAATATTTTAAAAGACCTCTGTGGTTTGTACATATCCTATCACGGGGCAAGAGGCTAAGGCGGGCTGATTAAATTTCAACACGTGCCATCTTTGAGGACGACATAGCGTATAGAAGTGAGATCGATCAAAACCTTGACACGATGCCTGGGTCTCGGAGGCGAAGAAGGAATTTTAAGGATGGGAAAAATTCATTTGCTCTGAAAATGGAAGGAATCGAGCGACGAGAACGAGAACAAAGGTTGGTTAGGCAACAACGTGCAACGGGGAAAATCACAAATTCAGTAAAAGAATACGAGAGCCAGGAGAGCATTAATACGATAGGGAAGAAAGAAAAATCCCGAGAACAAGAAGCTTCCGATTTCACAACCTCATTTAGAAGGACGAAAGAATCGCCAAAACCCGATCGATTCTCGGGACGAACATCGCTATCATCACGGCTTGGCGATATTGATGCAGGGAAAAGTGAACGAAATCGCAACTACAAGATTTCAAGAGAGCATTCTTTCGACAACGCCGACGACGATCAAAGTAGTGACGATGATCAATTTCGGAACAAAACGCTGAGACGTCGCAAAATTTCTTCGCCGGATGTAGGAAAAAGAGAACGAAATCGCAACTACAAGATTTCAAGAGAGCATTCTTTCGACAACGCCGACGAAGATCAAAGCAGTGACGATGATCTATATCGAAACAAAACGAAGAAACGTCGCAAAATTTCTTCGCCGTATTCGAAAGGAGAAAGCAGGTTATATTCGTCACCAACCCGATCGAAAAAAGGCCAGGCTTTCAGACATGAAAGGAGGGAATATGGATACGAAAAAACATCGTCCATGAATAGAAGCAGCACACATAATTCTTTGTCCTCTCAAAGCAGTCCCGATAGTGTCAGCCTTCGTCGAAACTCCAACCATACAACGGATCGTGGTGGTACAAAAATGACTTTGGACAAAGGACCCTCGCCGTTATCTATGCCATCAGGAAGAATAAAACGGATGGGTAATGCACCTACTTCAGAAAGCGACTCAGATTCGGACGGGTCTTTCAACATGTTGTCACTATTTAAACAAAGAGCACAACGCAACAATGAGGAAAACGGACAAGAAACTACCAGGAGTGATCGGTTCGATGACGCATCAAGAAGGAAGAATGATTCTAAAAGGGGGAAGTATCGTATGTCACTTTCAGAGGATGTTAGCGAAGACGAAGGTGAGCACGAGGAAAGAAGCCAAACTTTCCGAGTCCGAACAAAAAATAAGGACGACATCATACCACGCAAACGATCTACTTCTTTTGATGACAGTAGTGAGGATGGTGGTAAGAGATGCGAGCCGAGGATACAAAAATCGGATTCGCTTTCAAAGAAGAGAATTGTGCATCGGTATAATAGTAGCAGTAGTTCTGACGACGAAGCAAGTGTGCCAAGAATCGACAACACTGACGAAGCAAAGGCATCAACCAAACTCAATAGAAATAATAGAACAAGAAAGTTATCGTCAGCAGAATCAGATACAAATGACGAGACCCCCCCAACAGCACCGAGCCCAACAAAAACAAATTATCAATCTACTATCGTTGATGACGATGATGGCTTCATGTCTGATTGCGAGCCATCGCCAGCAACATCGAACAAAAGATCAAAAGAAGAGGACAAAAAGCCACCCAAAACGCAAAAAAAGAAAACTAAGAGCAAGAAAGAAAATGAAGTTTGTTTTTCGTCCGAAGATGATGATGAGCGATTTGCGATGGATAGCGGTGACGCATTGGATGATCTCCATCCAAATTTCGAGAATCCCAAGTTTGGCCCCTACGAACCCATGGGACCGCTGATATTGTCCGACAATCAAAATGGAGATTTGATTCAAGTCCCAGCAAGTTTAAATAGGTACCTTGCTCCTTTTCAGAAGGAAGGAATCCGATTTATGTATGAATGTCTAGCTCGAAATAGTGGAGTAATATTGGGCGATGAAATGGTATGTACATTACCCATGTCATGTGTTCATCCCCCATCAATTTCTATGTCTCTTAAACTTTCTTTTCGTCTGAATCAAATATAATCACTTAATAGGGCTGTGGCAAAACTGTGCAAGTAATTTCTTTACTGTGTGCCTTGTTCCGAAAAACTGGAACCAGGAAAGATTTTCTTGACATTCGAGGGCGAAAATCTTTGGTGCGTCAACAAATAGTTAAGGTCCAAAAGTTAAAGGACCAAGCACTGGGTATGGGGGAAGTGGTGAACGAAAATATTGAAAAGTGGAAGACATCTCTTGGTCTATCAGCTTGGAACCCTGTGATGATTATCGTGCCACCGACGATTGTGGATACATGGAAAAACGCGTTTGAGACATTCTCCCATTTTTCCGTTTCGTTTTACTCTAGCAAATCGAAAGCCAATGCCATCGAAAGTATCCTCTATGGTAGTGCAGATATTCTTGTTGTACCAAAGTCTGCATTCCAGAATGAGACACATGTTCTTGAACTCAAGAAAGTTAAATGGAAGCTCATTGTGATTGATGAATTCCATAACTTCAAGAACTTCAAAGCTAAGATTTCAATACACCTCCGAGAGCTTAAACAGTTGTATCGGCCACTGATTCTTGGTATGACAGGTACACCGATGCAAAACAATCACACAGAGCTGTGGAATCTTGTCGATCTCGTCGAGACAAACTACTTTGGAACTAAAGAAGAATTCAAAAACTCCATTGAAAAGCCCATTACTTTAGGAAGGTAAGTGTCATCCTTTTCCAAAGAAACGATCTTGCACCCATTTATAAGGTCTCACTGTTGTTATTTTACACTATAGGCACAAATGTGCAGATTCAAAAGTAAAAGCTAAAAGCGAAGCCGCAAGTGCAGAGTTGAGAAAAGGTCTCAACAAAATCTATATAAAGAGGGAGAAAAAAGACGTCCTGAAAGGACAACTCCCGAAAAAGAACGAAGAGTTTATTCTTTGCAGTCTCTCCCCTTTACAAAAGGAGGTGTACAAACATGTCATCAAACTACCAGATTTTGAGAATGTTCGATATGGAAGTAGACCATGCGATTGTGGTATCAATCAAAGCTTCTTTCGTAAGCTGTTGAAACTCAAAGATAAAGCGGAGCAAGTCGAGTATATGAGAACAAATAAATCGACTATCGTGGTACAGTCTAAGTGCTGCAAAAAAGTTCCCGAAAATCCCAAATTTGGAGAAGAAGGTGAACCTCGCATTGATCCTGATGCTGCAGTATGGCGAACACTAGATGCACATTGTGGTGACGATTATGTCGCAGTCGAAGGTTGTGACCGTTGTCCATGGTGCTGTTGTCTCCCTTGTTTGACGAAACTTAACAAGCTAAGTTCTCACATCGGACTTTTACAGGCAAAGAAAACTAACGAGGCAATAGGATCCCCTGCCTATATTAGATATAAAAAAGAAAGAGAATTTGCCAAAGTTGCATTGGCTGGTGTCGTTGATCGATTACCCGGTAGTGACTACGACAGAAATGATGGGATAATGGATGATCACTTCAACTTGTCTGGAAAGCTCAAAGTGTTGGATAAGTTACTGACAAAAAATTATAACGAAAAAGGAAAAGTTCTCCTTTTCTCACATTCCACACAGTCATTGGATTTGATAGAAAACTGGCTCAAAAGTAGAGGAAGTTTCGAATATTTACGCATGGATGGTTCGACTCCACCATCGCGGCGCCAGAGTCTCACCGACGAATTCAACAACACTGATCATATCTTTTTATTCTTACTCTCGATCAAAGCGACAGGACTGGGGTTAAATCTGACCTCTGCAAACAGGGTCATCATGTGTACGTTAAACAAATATGTCAGGGTCACCATTTCGTCGCATTTACTCATTTTCTCCTGCTCACTATCTCTTTGAAAAAATCCACCCTCAGTTGATGTAAGCTGGAATCCTAGTTGGGAGATTCAAGCTCAAGGTATGTTTCGAGACATGATTTTATTCCGAATATTCATTGTTGCCATATCTATTGTTGCTAACACATCTCGTTTTAGACCGTGCACACCGTATTGGACAAACGCGTGATGTTCGTGTTGTGAGACTCATATCAAAAGGTACAATTGAAGAGATGATTTATCTACGGCAGATATACAAGGAACACCTGAAACAGGATACCCTTGAAGATCACGATGACCAAAATGTATTGGCTCCAAGAGTATTTCGAGGTATGTGTTAATATGAATCACAGAAATAATCAGATTTTTCATTTTACTGCGATTGTCGTGTTTACCATTATGTACACTCAGAAGTTTGGTTCCCCTTCGTCTTTCACAAAAGGTATCCAAGGGGATAAATACAGAAAGGGGGAACTTTTTGGAACAGAAAACCTCTTTCGATTCAAAGAAGATGGAAGCTTTCTTCATGATATATACAATATACGGCCACAGTTGACGGATGAAAGAAATGTTGACTCTACCGGTTTGGAAATTCATAATAGTGAAAAGATATCTAATGTGCTTCTTGGAATGACAGATGAGGAACGAAACAAAGTAGGTGAAACAGAGGATATAACCACTATCCAAATGATGCCCGAAAAATCATTTAGTAATACACCAGTAGGATCTCGTAGTAATACACAAGATAATGAATCCAATTCGGCTAATGGCGATCTAGCCCCGAACGAACCAATAGAAAGCAAGGTCTCCGCTTTAAACCACCAAGACCTTTTCCGTTCAGATAGGGGAGAGGCTGCACACAATACCGCAGAGGATGGCCTATATGAAGAAATGGGTGGGCAGACGCAAGCTGCATATGAAATTTTCGAAACCATTAAGGACGATATTCCTGAGGATGTGGGGAATGTTGAAGATGAAGCCGTCGATGACGATAATGGACAAAGTATCGAACCTGCGGAGCGCAAGACTGACAAAGACGAAAACGAACTCCCCGTGAAGATCAAAACAGAAGTCTCGACGAACATTGATGAAACCCAATCACCCACGATGGGAAATCCCAATATTGGAAGTAGGCACACATTTCCGTTGGCTAATACTCGAAATGCAAATAATGAAACCTCGACTTCGAGTGATACTGGACAACGTAACCCTGAAGTCAACCAGGAAGCCGAACATACGATCCAATCAATACCTGCATTGCAGGATCGTAGTGATGATGATATCAATGTTGCAGAACGTCTCGCCAACAACAGTAACCAAAACAAGAACAAAATTGCACTATTTGGTTGTGTCAGTACGGATGACATTCAGACGGAGTTCTCTGCCGCAGACTTGAAACGTCCTGTGTACGGAAAGAAGAAGAAAAAGAAGAAGAAATCGAAAAAGAAAAAGGAAATGGAAGATAAATCGAAATAGTTTTAAGCCTTACAGATAGCACGAAATCGTTGTGCTTTTTACCGATTCCTTTCATCATGGTGTCCAACAGTTAAGGTCTGAGTTGATTGCTCATGTAAAACAATGTACTACTAAGCTTTTATTCTAAAGTGATAATTTTTCTGTATTTCACTATTAAATGTTGTTAGAAACTTATGATGTTCTAAACTAGTCTCAATTTGTTGCGACCGGCCGCGATGAACAGTTTTTTTGGGTTGATTTTACGTTGAAATATTTTCTCCAAGATACCGTTATAAGACCTCGATACTCGTCTTTCTCATTCATCTTATCCCGACACTAACTAGGTCTAGCAATAATCACAATCCTGATGACAAAAACACAAATCCAAGATAAGACATGGGCAGTCATACTCTACCGTCGAGAAAGCGATGGATGGAAAAAGCAAGAATCCTCAACGCAACTATCGACCAAGACCAATCGGCATCGCACTAGGACTACATCCGTCGCACCTCGAAAAGACTGTATCGTCTTCCCAACTCTGCGTCAAAAATTTTCGTTCCAGTCTGAAACCGACCGAGGCACGGTTATTCGTCGCGACGACAAAATTCTCTTGGTTTCCAAGCGTCGTGCTCGCGCATTGCTCCTTCAATTTCAATCGCTGGAAGACTGTTTGGAATTTTCCGACCACCTTCTGAATCTGAATCCTAGACCAAATCTTGAACCGTTATCTCCAAAAAACGATAGAACCAGTGATCAAAATGACGAAGCAGTATTACCAATTGTTGAAGACGAAGGACACAAAGAAGTTGTATCATGGATTATAAAAATGCTTCACGACGAAAGTTTTTTGAATTTTGTTGACAAAATCGAGAATTATATCTCAGCGAGCGACGATGGAAAGCAGATCTTACAAGGATTGGAGCAACGTGGACTTCGCTCGGCCTAGGTATTCTGACGAAAAAGAAAAAATTGAATTTACTACACTTGTTTAAATTCGTAAATCATTGCAAATTATACTAAAGGCATTTTTAGACTTCTTTTCCATTCGACATACATCAAGAGAGCATGATCATTCGACACGACTGGCGACTTGAAATCCTTCCGAACAAATATTTGGTATGCATCTGCAGCGTAATCTCCACAGTTGAATATTTGTTTCACTTCTTTTCGCGTCAATTCAAATTCCATTCCTTTGCAGGTCGTACTGGAAACATCGTTTCTATCGATTTCTTTCGACTCTATAAGGCGTACATAGTCCCTAGAAAGTCGCACAAACGCTTTAGCCTTGAGGTGTCCCAATCCCGTCGGCTGTACCAGATTGAAAACTAGACTATTAATATCATCTTCGTCATGATCGGCATGCTTCACGACCGAATCTGCTGTTGGCCATCTAATGAAGAGGTGAAATAATATGGAGTCTATGTTCTGCTTTCTTTGTGTCTTGTTCAATAGCATAGTACAGATCAATATACGCCAAGGTTCTTCAGGAAAAAGCTCTTCTATCAATCCGAATGGGCTCGCCGCCCTCATTTCGTTACCTTCGTGGCCATTTCCTTCGAAGATGGGACTTTTTGGTTTACTAGGCATGAAAACGAGATTGTTTGCTGATACCTTGAGATCAGTTGCCTGCCCGAAGATGGAATTCCATCCCCTTTTCTGAAAACTCGAAAAATGCTAACCAAAGAGTAACCGGAAAATTAACAAATCAGTAAGACAAAAGAAGAATAAATTCTAACCAAACTGGAAAATAAACCCGATCCTACGAGAGGCAATAGAAACGCATATTCTTCCTTACCTCACCAGTTTTGAGTGAGATAAACATTGTTCTAGGAAGACTCCGTTGCGGCTGCAGCTTTCTTCCAGGGCTTATTTGCTCTGTGCCCTTTCCCTCCGTGTCATCGATACTACTGGACGCATCTGTTTCATGGACCAAACGACATGTCCAGTCGTTTAGAATCTCGCCAACTGGTGTAAGGTCTCTCAAATTCTTTCGTAGATTTATCCATTCACGACTAGGGGCAAAGGCTCGCATAAAACACTGATTTCGGCACAAATGACGAAGTGCATAGTCTTCGGCAAATCGGCCAATAATCTCAACACAAGGAATTCGGCTGTGATTCTCTTCGTTTTGTACACGGAATTTGTAAGAATCGAGTGCTCTTCGAAAGATGGGGCAATCTAGAAAATGTCGAAAGGCATTCTCCGTCAGAATCCTATAGCACGCGCTGCATGGTCGTTTCCTGCTGCTGCCAGAGGTTGAATGTAACCGCGAACAATTCGATCGAATGCCATCAGGATTGGAGCCATTGATCCAAGTATAAACCAATGGTCCCAGCGATCGAACAGATTCATAAGGTGACAACTGTGACCGCAGGAAATAATCACTGGTGGCTCCATTTACTTTCACTGACTTTTTGCTGCAATTCTCTGCAAATAACGAATAATCAAGAATTTGATCGTCTTCGTTTTCGATGCTCTTTGTCTCCGGTGTGACTGCCTTGGAATTTTGCGTTTTCTTTTTCCCCGTTGCTCTTCTCGGCCGAGCTTTTGTGTCAAAAACAAATCTTGTCCCCAAACGAAAGGAGCGGTTCACGATCTTTGGGAAATACCGACTTTTAACGGGTGCCCTCCCTCGATTCTTTCTCCGCAAACTCCTTCTCCCTCCAGGCACGGTAGATTTCGAAGCAAAGTCTTCAACCTCGTTCTTCCTCATCGATCCGCATAATATTTTAATGTCTACAAAGCATATCGGCTCTTCGATAGAAAAATTAGAGGATAATTATGATATCTTCCACATTTCGCGGTTTACGGACAAAAACAGACGAATTCGCCTGGCCACTGAAAAAATGGATTCATTTTCCATTAATTTTTCTTTACAACAAAACATCAAGAAACCATATCATTCCATAATACTAAAATGACATCGTCGAAAAAATACAAACTCTTTTCGGCTAGCAATGCAGAAAAAGCTATATGCGCTTTCTATGCATCACCAGAAGGTTGTCGAAACGGAGCCAACTGTAAATTCTCGCACGGTGAACCTGCACCCACTCCGACACCAGCACCGAATAAAGTAGAACTATCAGACGACTCGAGCATGAGCTCCGAGAGCGATGGAGGGGCTCCAGTCACTTTGTCGAAGAAACAAGTTAAGGCAGAGAAGTCTCCTCAAAAACAAAATGTAGAGCAAACGAGGAAAAAGAAAAGAAAATCAATGGATGACGGTGATATTTTTTCCAAACCAAAGAATGCTTCCAACGGAAAGGGTAGGGAAACACAAGTGCCAACCAATAGCAACAAAAAACAAAAGCAAACAAACGCATCATCTCCGGTGACTCCCGCAAAAGTTAAGGTCGAAGAAAGAGCACAAGCACCGTCAAGTAATTTCAGTAGCTTTGTTTCGAATTTGCCTGTCGCATCATTTTCGATTCCCGGTGCGAGTAACCATGTTCCTGTCAGGGAAGGTCAGGGTGCTAAAGGTCCAGTTAAAGCGCCGGATAAAAATAGCACTCCAAAAAAGAAGGAGGGAAAAGACATCTTGCCGACCTCTACGGCGGTTGGCCGAAAATGGCAAAAATCTGTTGTCGAAACCCGCAAACACGATCGCTATGAAACCTCCTACGACTTCAAACGATACAAAGACAATGATTCAAGCAATGGTATTCAATCCACATGGGTGAAGGCACAACCATTTGGATCATGGTGCAAATCCAATCCACAAGCTATTGCCATCGATTGTGAAATGTGCGAAAGCCAGGACCCGCTTTCGGGAGCCAAGAATGCAAAGGCGTTATGCCGTCTGAGTGTAGTCAATGCAGAAAACCCCGAGGAAGTATTACTGGACACTCTTGTAAAACCTGCTTGGCCAGTCACTGATTACAGAACTCGAATCAATGGAATTGCTAAAGAGCACTTGGAAAACGTGGAATTCACACTTCGTCATGCCCAGGCATTTATGCTGAAACTGTGTAGCCAAGAAACCGTGATCATTGGACATGCTGTCCACAACGATCTTGTTGCCCTCAACATGGAACATCACGTTGTTGCAGACTCCTCGTTCTTATTCCGTGCGAAAGACTCTCCTACAGCTACTCCTAGCCTTAAAGACACCGTGAAGACCATACTCAAGATGGAGATGCCTGATACACATGATAGTGTCAACGATGCTAGGAAGGCACTAGAATGTGTTATTCACTGGGTACAACACGACGGCAACGTAGAGATGGTCGAACGTTCCGCGAAGCAGCGTCCTCAATCGAGGGGACATCAACTATTTATTCATCGCATTCCAAAAATGTGCAACGAGGAGCATTTGAGTGTTATGTTTCTGAAGCATTCGTGTATCCAGCCCACCGAGGTAGAAGATATTCAATTTTCTGGTAGTTCCGGGAAGACCCACGTTAGTTTCAAGTCTCCAAGACATGCAAACTTGGCCTTCGACACTCTTGACGGCAACGCAGAAGAAGAAAAATCAGGTCGTCTTCAAAAGAAGGTATATCTTCGAAATGGGGACTACATCAGAGTGAGAAAAATGGTCCACACTAAACGTCCAAATGGCTCTAGAGATGGAAACAAACAGGCTATGTCATCTCCTTAATGGTTTGAATTGACGGTTTTTCAAGCAAAAAATAAATATTATGCAAAAGTATACAAAATACCAAACTATGCAAAACGCATAAATACCCCACTTGTTAAAAGGTTAATGCAAAATGCATAGATACCCCACTTATTGAAACTTTTAATGCAAAATGCACCCCCTCCTCAAATCTCAAATTATCAAACCCCTAGCAATCCTGCGGGAACATATCACTGATGGCAGTTCTTTACCACCCCAATCGTTTCAACCTGTAATTCCGTTATCGCCTCTCATATCTAAGTCTGAGAGCATCTTTGATGTTAGGAAACTTCTTCCAGTTGCTTGCTGCATTGCGGCCATTATTTTGCACTTGGGAGAGTATCCCTCCTTGAAAATAACATTCCACAGAAAAGTCAGACCGTTATTTTCTATACCGACTGGGTCATTCAAACAACAATCAACCGCAGATGGATGATGTGATCAATGTGAGGGCAACAAAAATTAGAGTTACCATATTATTTTCTATTTTCGGTCTGTTCTCGCCCGAACGATTTCTGCAAAAACACGATTTTCTGACAAACATCATAATTTTCACATCCACCAACGTTCCTTTGAAACACACATCATCAGTCTAGACAGGACAACGAACCATAGATCTGACACAAGAATCTTTTCTTCGAGTAGCAGAGCAGAAGCATTTTGAAAAGACAACGTCCCGAATACCAGCGTCATGGTAGTTACGAGTCACGTGATAGGCCAAGCCGCAACGGCATTGCCAGTCCAGGGAATATCAGTGCTGACGTATAATGTTTTATTGCCAAATTCTGTCGATGGCTGGTGGACATACAAAATGTATAATGACCCAACACATTTGGAACTAAAGGAGCCTTTTTCAGAGAGCGTTTCATCATGGGACTATCGTCGAGATCTACTGAAACAACGCATTGGTTTTATCGATGCCAATGTTGTGTGTCTCCAAGAAGTTTCTCCTGAATCTTTCGAAGAAGATTTTAACTTCATGCAAGACTTGGGTTATGACGAGTGTGCTCTTTTCAAGAAGGGGCGTTTTAGACCGGCAACTTTTTGGAAAACCTCTGAATGTCGACTCGTGCATCCTCCGGTCCACAAAGATAGGAGCCTTCTCACGGCATTTGATTGTTGTAGTACAGAAGATAACGAGAAAGACGAGCAAGGAAATCAGTCTCCATGGTACGTGGTGAATTGCCATTTGCAAGCAGGACCACAAGGTCCAAGACGAGTCCGCCAAATTGTTGAAGGTATGAAAGGTGTCATGACATTGGCCCGCAAACAAAAAATATCGAAGCCCGAAGAGAACGCTCGACTGATTGTTTGTGGTGACTTTAATGGTGGTGCTGAGTCTGGCTCAATACGTTTTCTAGAAGATGGATACATAGACGAAAGCTTCATCGAAGATGGTGCAACAGTATCATCAAAACGGAAAGATCTCCCATTTTCCAAGCCACTGCAAGATGCGGCAGCTGCTGTGAGCGATCGGCCGCCACCACCCACACTAGTAGTAGCCGAACTCATGTCGAATTTAATGGAGACCGCTTCCTATGAAAATCCAATGCTGTCAAAAGATATGAAGGAAAGACTTGAACGCATCTACAACAAGCTAGCAAACACTTCCAGTGGGGAAATGGACAAACTCGCAGTCGAGAAATGGTTGATTCAGATAAACAAACGATTAAAAAGAGGCGATGAATATCGAAATGCAGCCATTGCCATGGGTTGGATTGATCCAAATCCAGATGACCCATGGGAAGTCAGGAAGAAAAGAGTACAAATCCCTGAAGATGGGATTTTAACTCTATCTGGATTCATAGAAGTGTACCAAAAAGAACTTTCCGGTGGAAAGTTTTGGGGCATAGCCCATGACATGCAAGTTTTGGGGGAGCCGCTTCCTGATGATGGATTGTTTACATCTAGATTTGATCGCATCTATTATAATGCTGAGAGCATGAAACCGATTTCTGTCACAGATTCGACATCAAATGAGCCGTGCCCAAATGACAAAGAACCGTCAGATCATTTACCTGTCGCTGCGTCTTTCTGCAGTTTATAATTTATAGAAATCAAAATCTTCAATCCTTTTTCTAGACTAAGCTTTCAGAAAGAATCAGCGCATAGCTAATGTAACAAAATTTATTTCTTATTTTTACCGTTCTATTTACAACGCAAGAAGCAAACAGCCCTGCGCACCGTATTACTGATAAACATCCTCGTCGTATGCGTTAGGAATGTTCTGTTTTGGGCCTGGCATCGGTTGACCATCGGGGTCAAATTCTACATCTTCAAGACCCCATTGCGACAATTCTGCAGGCAGCAAAGTTCTATCTCGTACTGCTCGGATGAATTCTGGAGCCCTGGCGCTGCCCATAACAGCCTTGCCAACAACTACACCATCATACCCCACCGCTAGATGCCGTTTCATTTGATCGGGAGTTTCGATTCCGCCACCCGCTAAACAAATAATCGGTCCACCACTTCCGGGAAACAAACCCGCCAGTTTTATTGCTTGTTCGGGGAACATCTGTTGTGACACTCGGTCATAATTTGAAACCAAAATATTAGTAGCCATGGCTTCGAGGGCTCTCTGGACTTCGTTACGGGTATGGCATTCCACAATAGTTTCAAGACCAATCGTAGTGGCGAGGTCCAAAAAGTTATCGAGTGCAGGTCCCAATACCGATGCAATCAGCAGTATCCCATCGCAGCCAGCCTCCTTCGCCAGGCCTAACTGAATTTCATCGACCACGATATCTTTCATGACGACTGCTGCAGTATCACTCGCTTTTCGCACCGCTTTAACGGTGGTTTTGAGCTCTGAAATGTCACCCCCATATGCCGCATAATCAACATTCACAAATACAGCATCAGCGCCTAATCTCACCATAGCTTCAGAAACCATGGCAGCATCGTCGAATCGACAAAACGGCTTTTCACCCGGACGTGAAAGTGATTTCCTTTTGACATCGACACAAAAGCAGGCTCGTCGCATAGTCATTTCTGCCAAGCCATTGTCCCGTAGCTTCTGCTGCCGAGCCTGCTCTTCATCGGACAAATCTTCGTTGCTCTTACTGGCAAAAGGATCATCGTGAACGCGTCGAAGTGCTTTGGCCAATCGCATGGGATTTGCGGTCTCTTGTGCGTACGACATGGCCATCATGACAGGATCAGCGGATGATTTATGTTGCGCTCGAACGCCCTTCATTTCATACTCTTTCCGATGAACAGCCGCATAGAGATCCTCCGGAGATTGAAATAGAATTGTTGATACCACACTGTTTTCATTCTTGTTCCATGGTTGTGTGATAGGCCCTTTCACGTGCTGACGAAGTTTTGGCAGGAAGAAACCTGTCGCAAGCGAGAAAGCTGATAAAAGGCTTACGCAGCTTACGAATGAATTTTGAAATTGAACCATTGTAAGGGCAGTTGCTTGTTAGTCAGCTTTTAGTATGTTGTGGAAGTTTTTGTTGATGGGTTTGATGGATTCTGTTTCAGTTCGATTTCATTGTTGATTGGCGAGAGTGACGACGGACAGACTCACCAATTGGGACTAACTTAGCTTCAAAAGCTGATGGCTTCATTCTCCGTTTTGTGACGACTGAGCTGTATCTTCGAGACACAAACTCGGTTGACAACGACCATCACTGAAATTCACACAACATCGTTCACAACAACTACAAAACCACGATGTTATCCAACTTTCCCACAGTAGAGGTTAGCAAAAATCTTAGGATGCTCTACGCATTATGTCTTCTCATTTGCTGGTTATCAGTGGTTCAGTCCTTTTGTCCCTGTCACGTAACCAGAATATCCGTGTTGGAAAAGAGTTGTCGAATCACCGAAATGGCATCGCCAAAGACCATGGCTTTTGCTACACCAACGGCAACGAGGAGAAGATGCGCTCCTCTGTTGTTTTCTAAGTCTGCGGATGACGAAAACGACGAAAATGAAGAAAAAACGGAGAGACAATGGGATGACGAAGAATCACTCCTTGTGATGAATCTGAGTCCTCTTCCGAATGTAACACCCGAAGACAGCTTATCGAGAATATCTCAGTACATTCAGTCGTTCCCTTTTGCTGCCGTGTTGCCCGTCCAGCCACTCCAAGCACTGCCAACCGATGATGGGGGGCTCGAAGTGAAATTCCTGCGGAAAAAGACTCACATAAAAAGGTTAGAATGTTGTTGTGAAAATGGATATGAAGGCCGAATAGAAATTGGATCCTCGTGCGACCTGTATTCATCGTCGCTCGAAAGACTGACTTCACATTTTCTTTCTGATTGCTCCTATTTCCGTTTTCTACAGTGGAGTGGACGGTGGAGTAAGATTTTTTGTACGCTTTCGCGACGAAAAGGACGACTCTATTGAGGTTTTGATCAAGCGGAACTCTGATGGCCAATCCATACCTAAAATGATTGCCGAAAAACTTATCGTTCAATCCTTTGTGAAGGGGATGGCATTAGGATCGGATTATGGTAACGATAATAAAAATGGGCCTTCAGCGGTGAAGGTTCCCACTACAAGGATCGAATCCCCTACCAAGGACATGGCGCAAATTCAAAGTGTGTTTCACAAGTGGATATGACATACTTGAAGGGGATCATAGGAAAAGAGTCGCATATTATGGCCGCCTCAAATAACAATTAAAATGTCAGTTTGTATTTGCTATGTTCTTGTAAAATTTGAAAGAAAAATGATATTAGGTTTTTAGTCTAACATGATTGTTGGAACAAGGAGCTTACGTGTCATTTATAGGAATAGCATCATTTCTTCTCATGAAATTTGAGGCAGTTGCATAGCAACTAATTTCCTCGTATGTGTAACAATCATTTTTCCTGATTTCGCTCCTTACCGACGCTCTCTAAACTAAGAATTATGGAAGCATTGACTGTGGCATTCCGGAAGGCTTGAATATTGAGATGACGATTGGAAGAATCACTAATGCCAGATTTTCATAATTTCAATTGCTCATGTCGACAGGGCATGAGATATATGATCTGATTCTGTTTTTTCCAAAGCCAAGCAATGGCGAGTTGTTGGAAAAGCAAAATCGACAAAGTGAGAATCAATCCACAAAGAAAAAGAATCTTGAATTTAAAAAATGCTCGGAGGCAATAAAATCGAAAATGAATGGGACAACGCGCGCATTCCATCCACCGTGGAGAATTCCGAAGACTCTGAGAAAGCGTGAGACAAAGCGGAAATAATTGTGTCCGATTTCACCGATCTGCACATTTAGCACGACCAAAACGATGAGGATGGCTACGAAAGCCTAGACAACCGATAAGAAGTGCAAAGATATAATCGATAAATCTCGGCAATTTAGGCACACATAGAATCACTATCAATCGCTGTGGAAGGGGGTAATATCCAAAGCTCAAAGCATTACGTGTTCGACGAGACATAATTTTCGATTGTGTACCTCTGAAAGTTTTACGTTTCTTGTCCATCTTCTTTTCTTAGAGGATGAACATTTTCGACGAAGACGAACAGTATTATCGTGATTTGTCGTATACGGCATCTTTGAACGATGACATAATAGCCAGAAGAGAAGCTATGGAGCTTTCTCAAACCGGCTTGGTGGTTGGCTTCTCTGTGATGTCGGCAACCTTTGTATTAGTTTCTATACTGATCATTCGATGCAACTGGTATTGCCGAGAATTCTACGAATGGAATGCAATACGTTTGACGATGCCAGGTCTGTGTCTGTTACTGGCAATCCAAAACGCAACATGGGCATACGAGTACCAACGAGGTCAGCTATCCTCTCAATGGACAGTTGCCGTCTACATGATTTCATCTGTTATAGCACCGGGTGAGTATAAGAATTATTACTACCGCATATGAATTATTCACAATAGGACCAAGAACTAAACAAGTGCAACAATCCTTTTTTTTCTTTGCAGGAATTTTCATCTTCACCTTCGTGCTGACTTTTCTGGCCTACAGGACTCGGTCGATGCCATTTTGTTTTGTTCATAGAGGACCAGGACGGAGTGGTGGAGGTGAATCATCACGGTTCGATGAAGATGACGAGTTGTATCAGCCATTGGTGCGGCCAGCGATCTTGGTAGTATCCACTCGGATGTTTGCCTTGGGTCTTTTTATATTGAATTTGCTTGTCAATTTCGATGTTCTGAGCGATGATAGCCTGGTTGGACAAACGGGATGGGCCACAGTGGTGAATGATACTGAGGGTGTTTCGACTCTTACTATTTTTCTTTCGTTACTTCCAATGGCTTTGGTTTCTATTCTTTGCCTCTACTTCGCGTGTCTGATCTGGAGGTATGGATCCGAGTTTTCCATGGTAATAAATGTTTCCGTTTTCAATGCCTGGATGTATCCAGTACTCGGAGCACTTGCTATGATTGTAGGACAAACGTTTGGACCGGATCTTTTTGTGATCACCAGCAACAGTGGAATCTTACTATATATGATCTCCATGACGCGGGCACTGTATGTGATTCGTCATGACATTCGACAAGCCGGAGAACTTGGAAGCTTTTTAACGGCATTAGAAACTGTTCAATGTGACAAAAACAGGGATGAATCTTTGAGAGTTCCAGAAAATGGGACAGAACATTCATACTCCGCTGAAGTGTCACCGTCTAGAAGACTTTCTGACGAGGAAAAGGGGGAATCAATAACAGAACATTAACATCAGGGGTCGTAAATATTACGATTAAGTCTGACAGGGACCGCTACTGGTACGCATGACAAAGATCGAAACATATTATTGTACTAGTACTCAAGTTATTTCGAGAAATTAGGAGTTTCTGTTCTACAATCGTTTAAGACTGGTAACGTAGAGTAGCATTTGATCCTCCTATTGGGGCCATGGAAAAGAAGTACAGCTCCATGTGTCCTAGTGATGTAATTTATTCCAGTCATATCGTGATCACCGATTAACGCCGCTGCCTCTTGCGGAAAAGAGGATGTTTCTTGGTCGAGTTCATTTCCCTGTACCTCATGCCAGATCCACCGGAAACTTGAGACATTGTCATTCCAGCCGTCCTTTTCGTGCTTGCATCTGCCATTTGTGCCCCATCAGGATTACTCTTTCGTATAGCTGCATCTTCTGCTCGCTGTTCCTTTTCCAAGTCAGTCTCGGAGGTCAATACAGTGCGCAAGATTTTCCGATCATCTTCGGGTGTGCTAAAGGCATAATTGTGCTTCACTGCTTCCACTGCCGCTTTTTCGCAAAGGTTCGTAACAATCTTGAACGTGTAACCTTGGTCGATTAAGTACTGTTGGCGTTTTGCGGAATAAAACATCTCCTGGGTATCCGAACTGACGAGCGTATAGAAGAAAGCATTGAAGGAGCTCTTGTTGGAACCGTCTGTTTGGGTGTAAGACTTTGGTCTCAAAATTCGACCGAGCCTCTGTGCTTCTTGCCTCCGACTTCCGAAGTGGCTTGACACTTGAACAATTACATTAGCTTCGGGGAGGTCAATTGAGGTGTCACCAACTTTGGATATGCATATAGTTCTTAGAGCATCGGTTGCTCGAAAGGTTCCAAGAATTGCTTGACGTTCTCTCTCCGGTGTTTCTCCATAAATCAATGGTCTCTTGAGCATCTCCGCGTACAGCTTTAAAGAATATACCAGGTCAGAAAACACGATAATTTTATCGCCCTTTACGTTATTGATATTATTGGTTTGTGAGAATTACAAAAGGAATGGTCACATGAAACATATTATAAATAAGCACAATTAGCTACCAAAGACTTACCCGTTCTTCGTGAAATCTAACCAAGAATTCCACTGCCCGCAGCTTCGACGGATTCATCACATATAAAAGCTGTTTCAATCGCGCGTTACTAGCAATGAGATACTCCTTCATAAATGGCCCAGTCATTGGGCACCAAACTTCTACACATTGGACGTTTGCAAGGTATCCCTGAGCTGTTAGATCCATCCAGTTGGCCTCGTATAATTTTGGTCCTATGAGAAAGTTAAGATCCGAGATCAAATCATCTTCTCGGACTAGAGTCGCAGTGAGTCCCAAACGAGTGTGAGCTTTGACGGAGCCAATTACACGACGAAACATTTTAGCAGGGACGACGTGTACTTCATCCATTAATAGACAACCCCATTCTCGCCCTGTAATTTGATCCATGACCTTTTGAGACTGCTCAGATCTTTTTCCATTGTAAGAAATCATTGTATATGTGGTGACAAGCACGCATGCATCCGGATGGAGTTGGTCCTTCTGGTCACTAGTAAAAACAGAAATTCGATCGTCGGGGATGTTCGTCCATTTTTGAAATTGGTATTTCCATTGTAGAACTGATACAGCATTTGTCGCCAGGCAAACGCAGCTCTTCTTGATTGTTTGTGCTGCCGTAACCCCGGTTAGGGTTTTCCCGGCACCACACGGCAATACGATAATTCCCGATCGAGCGCGACCATTACCGAACATTTTTGCTAGGGACCGTTCTTGGTATCGACGAATACGTGTGATAGGCTTGAGATCAAAGAGTGGGACATTAGGATTCATTGTATCGTTCCGAAAATCATATTCTTCCATTAATGGATAGTCCAGTTCGATTGCCTGTCGCTTGACGTTTTCTACTTTCATGCCGTCCACCTGGAACGATACAACCACAGATGGCTTCTTCTGTTTTTTCCCTGCCATATCCATGTCGTCTTCATCGTCAGAATCTCCGTCGCCAGGATCTCTGAGCATTTCTAAATTTTCTCTCATTTCTTCTGCCTTAGTCTGTGTGATGAAACCGTTTTCATCAACACCTGTTTGGACATCCTCTTGGATCCTGGCTTGTGCAATTGTTGGGTCTCGCAGTAACTCGCGAAGAACCATGGGAAACTCGGATTCGACGTAGAATTTATTGTGCTTCAACACAAGCTTCGCTTTGCCGTACTTCGACGTGCACTCTCGTATAAATTTCTTAACTTCTTTCGGCAGGGCATTTTTTGACAGTCGTTGTAAGACGTTGATGATCGACTCCGTCTCAATGTTTGTAGCCACTGCTGCATACAACGAATATGGCGTCAGTTTGTACTGGTGGACAAACTCAGGACGAGCCACTGGTTCGGCAATTGCTACCAAAAAATCGTACGCGCTGACATACAAATCGTGGAAGGCCTCGAGGTATATATTTCCGTCGGGACAAGTCCAACAAGGTCGTTGAACGTGATCGGTTTTGAGGGTCAGGTCTGAAAAGTCAGCACCAATGCTTCCAACTTCTTCGCCACTTCCACTCGAATACGGAACCAAACCCTTCGAAGAAGTTATGCTCGACAAGGCTTTCTCTCTCGCCGCGGCCCGCATGGTAAGTTTGCGAGCCGTCGAATATTCATCGGTCGCGGAGGACTCCGTGTCCATTTTAGAATCGTAACTGCTAACTGGATTTTATTGTTCTATTCCTCTCTTCTCTGGCAAGTTATGAGAAGGGTCTATTAAAAGTGCACTTCAGAGTGAAGTCAGCAAGACAATGTTGTCCTGAGGAAGTGCACTCTCTGATTGTTGTTGATCAGAGAAGAGGAAAAACGCGGGTTTCAAGAGCGCTGGAACTAAGAATAGGGTTAGGGTTCTGTTTTATTTTGTCTTTGTTCTAACGACGTCCGCCCATCGGTAGGAAAAAATAAATTAAGTTGTGAAAACACCACAACAACAGGAACGGCGACAATTAATTACATCACTTGATACATAGACATCAGCTGGGAAGGATAAAAAGCAAACGATGGCCACTAGCAAGTTCCAAAAGGGACCCGACTTGAAGCGGTTTATGGTACGTTTTATCCGACGAGTGACTGTGAGAGGGCGGTTACGAACAATTTGTTTTCGCTTGTATTTGGTTCCAGTGAATGGAAGGAGGATGTTCCGTTACGAACATGCTCACAACAGTCTTTCTATTATCAATTCTATGCTCGCCTCCTAAATACATGCCTAACTTTACCAAACCCATGCGTTTGTCTATTGTCTCTATTCTGTAGGACAAACGATTGAAACTTTCGTTGAACGGAAATAGGAAGATAGTCGGTACACTACGGGGTTACGATGCCTTTCTAAATGTGGTTATCGAAGATGCTGAAGGCGATGGAGGTACATACTTGGGGCAGCTCGTCGTTCGGGGAAATAGTATCGTACAGTTTGAGGCACTAGAACGAGTGGCCTAAGAACCTTATCCGCATAATCGAAACCGCCAACCAGATATCCTCTAGAGATGACTTATAATTTGTATTCATGGTGGGATACGACACCAAACTTATTCTAATAGTATTTATTGCGGTTAAACGGGTCGGAATCCAACACGTCCAAATCAAGTGAAAATAGAGCGAAAATTATAATCACTATACATATGTCGACTATTGATAGCCTTCCATTGCAATGCATCTTTGTATTGTCTTGATTCTGTGTCTGGTATCAACAACAAGTGATCATGTCAAAGATGAAAAGGCAACCCCTTAATTTATTGTCTGTATGATGTTTTTACTTTGATGCAAACGTTAGGGCCAATAGCCATCATGCTAGCAAACGCAATTCGAAAAACTTCCTTAGGGTTTCGTCTTTTGAACTACTGTGTGATGCTCGAATTGTTTTATTTTCAATAACCTATATAATAATTTAAACTATTTCAGCCCGGTAACTGGCTTAATATCTCTATGACAAAATGACTATCAGCTAGAGCCTACAGCTTTACCAGTCATCTCCAAAATCATCAGCTTCGGCTTCTGCTTTCGCAGCTTCAGCGGCTGCAGCTTCGGCAGCTGCTGCTTCGGCTGCTGCTGCTTCAACAGCTGCTAATCTCTCTGCTTCTGCTGCTGCCTCGGCCTCAGCAGCAACTCTCGCTGCTTCCTCTGCCATTGCTTCCTCTGCGACAGCCTCTGCAGCCCCCGCCTCTGCAGCTGCAGCGGCGTCATCATCAGCAGGATCCGCCTCTTTAGATTCCCCGCCCCCTTGACGTGCTTTGATGAGTTCAACGAGGTTTAATTCAAGATCATCCTTTGCGGTCAAATATTCAATTCCGGGCAGTCCGGTTGCCTTTGTCGCATCACGCTGTGCCAAAAACATTTGCTCGACTTGAAGCCCGATGTCCAAATCAGGGAATTTTTCGGGGTTTACTGAAGGGGTCGCTAAGGCTTCTGCTGCTGTCTCACTGACGCTGGACAAGTCCGTCTTCCAGAGAGCAACAATTTCATCAATTTTGGATGGAAGATATGTACGGACAAACATAGCTGCCTCAGGCAATCGTTTGGTGGAAACCAAAAGTTCTACACACGCTTCAACATTGCCTGTCAACAAGTAGGCAATAAACGCGACATTCGTTTTTCCGTGTTTTGAAGCAGCATCAGCGAGTCTCTCCATACCGGCCAAGTTTCCGATAGCGGAATAGAGCAACAGAAGGTCGGAATAATCATGACTAGCAAGACTTGCAGCCTCAACAAGTTGCAAATTATTTTCCTTCAGGGCTGCGTCGGAAAGGCGTTTCCACTTCGATTCAGTTTCGGTCGAGTCCTTGTCTTCTTCGGGTGTTTCTACAAGCAGGGCATGTGCAGTCTCTGTTTGCCCGAGCTCAAGTGCAAGATCAAATTTGTGGTCTGGATCAGTTGTCACTTCAAACGCTTCTTCCTTGAACCCTTGCGATTCTAAGAAACGCGCCACCTTAGTGTACTCGGATTCTGGAATATTTGGAAGTAGTGTATTTGCAGAATCGAAGTCACCTCTCATTACAGCAGTCTGATATTGAAGAACAGCTAGCATAACCTTGTATGCAACAATGTTCAATGACTTATCAATCAGGTATACTCTGTCTTCCTTTGCCAGGTATCCGAGTACAGTATGCTGAGTTTGACCTCCGGCCGAAGTTTCAAGATGCACCAGAGTTTCGATTTGTCCTCCAACACTGTAGTTCAAACGCCCAGCACCATTGATGTAAATAAAACAATCTCCAACCCATTTACCAGAAATGATCTTATCGCTGATCTCATAAAGCAACTCAAAAGAACCTTCGATTCCAGCTTCGGGATTGACTTGTCCCATAGCAATAGCCGATGCTACCTGTTGTGCATTGTAGCTCAAGACATAAGCTGATTCCTCCGTAGCGAGCAAAACCATGTTACCGCTATCACTCCAATAAACATCTTTCGGAATAGCTTCAATCTTTTGAATAAATTCACCAGAGTCCCATTCGTAGAACAGAACACCATCGGATCCTTTCACTCCAATAGCAGTACCGCCAAAAAGACCATCTGCACTTGCTGTTGCTGGAACGATTGTTTGGCTTTCCTTGAAATTCTTATATGTTTTGATAGAATTAGGTGATTCACGAATGCAGTAGTCTCCGGTTCCGCTGCCAGACCAGACAAAATCGAGGGCTTGTCCGAATGCTTTGTTTCTCAAAGCTTGTGCTGTGTAGATAATGAATTCTCCATCTCCACATACAGCTACAAAACGACCATTGCAATTGTGTTTGAGCATTTGAGGGTACAGCTCGCAAGAACCAAGATCACGGGGAACTGTAGGAAGACGTTCTCCGTCAGGAATAGCATCGTCGCCAGATCCAACCAATCCTTTGATGTTTGTGGTTTGGATATCATTATTGGTAGCCCAAACAACCTTTCCGGTCGAATCCATCGAAGCAACGGGATCATCCGAGCCCAATTCAATACAAACACAACCTTCATCAAACCCGATGGCGAGTTTATTAGTTTGAGGAGATGCGGCAAGCGCCCAAGCACGTTCCATACCATAATTGAGAGTTGTTTCTGCACGATAAGTCGTCGATTGCCAAATACGCACAGTTCCGTCTTCACTGGCAGAGGCGATAATGGGAAGTTTGGGGTGGAACATAACCGCACAAACATTGTTCGTGTGTCCATCCAAACTGTGTACAATAGATTTTGTCTACAATAGAAATATGAAATTGGTGAGTTGATTAATGTAACAAAATATAGAGGTTCACTATCATCGATTCATCTTTTTATTTTTCAATATCATTGCTTACCTGATAATCCCAAATCTTGACTGTTTGGTCGTCAGCACCACTCAAGATGTAGGGTTTGTCGCCAGATGGGTAATAATCGACGCAATTCACTCCCCTTTCGTGTCCTTCTAAGGTGTAGTGCGGAACGGGAGATCCAAGTCCCCACACCTTAATAGAACGATCCAAGGAAGCACTGGCAAAGGTGTTGGTGTCCTTCGGGTTGAATTTGACTTGCATGACGTAATGTGCATGTCCCTCAAATATTTGTGTGCAGTCGAAGCCACGATCCCAGTCCCAAAGCTTGATGCACATGTCATCGGAACTCGATAATACATACGGAAGTGTAGGATGGACTTCTAAACAACGGATGTAATCAGCATGAGCCTCAAATTCCTTGATTTTTTCCATCGTATTGTAGTTGAAAATTCGAAATCGCATGTCGTCCGAAGCCGCCACAAACCATTGTTTGCGGGCTACGAATTTTGCGCATCGCACCGGAAGCTCGGAAACCTCGAAAGACTTGACGAGACTTCCTGATTCGTAGTCCCAAATCATTACATTTCCCGAGTATAAGGCTGCTAGCACCCATGACTCGGTAGGATGCAGATCCACGCTTTTCACGCGCTCACTCGACGCCGAAAGCTTTTTCTTTATGTCTAGACGAAGTGGCTACGCGAGTCGTCAATGTTGATTTACGCATACATAAAGCGATTAGGAAATATAAGGATTAGAACCCACAAAAAATTAATTCGTCGACAAAAGAGGTTCATTCCTCCCATCCCCACCACATCTATAATGTCCGGGGAAAAATCGAAAGCTTATCCGACTCCGTTGCATAATCTCAATGAAGATGCTGCGAAACAATACTTGTGCAACTCTTTATAAACTTGTTTAGCTACTTACCATTATTTTATTTTAAAGTAGGTGGTGACTATGTCGTCTTTGGATGGTACCGCATCCAGCTCGTTCGTATCATTAAAAAGGATTGGAGATGACCGAGAATCGATCGGCAATGCCTGTTTTACTCCTAAACTCTCGTTTGTTACGCGCGGTACAAAACACTTGTAAGTACACGCAACCTAAGACTTTCAATCTATTTTGGATGATATTGACTACTTCGATTCAGTCTGATTTTCACCTCGCTTTTCCTCCTGAAACGAGAAAAGGCGAATTAGTTTCTTCCCCCACAAAACTCAATTTCTTTATAAACTTGCTACACAATGAATATTTTGTAACTACACTACAATATGATGAAATAGTTTTACTTCAAAGAATAGAACCTATATTGATAACCCAAGTCCAAAGTGCAGTTCTTAAAAATCTACTATGGTGTTGTGCTTTTCAAATTGAACCTGTGTCACTTTCGTCAAGAATGTGTGATCGCATACTGTTGCTCCCTTTTAGTGAAAAACTGCGAAGCTTTTGTGTTAATTCATGTTCATCGTATGCACCGACAGCACTTCGCCGAGATCGATGTGTTCTTCTCTTCAGCTTCTTGTAGAAGCGAGCCTTGAGTTTTTTCATCGCCTTGGTTGACTGTATGAACTCCATGAAAGAGGATTTTCCCTCTCCATTTCCACCTTGGCCAGATGATTCTGACGTGGTTCGAACAAATAATTCAACCTGATAGAGAGAAAGCAGTAGAAAGAGACATTGGAAAATACCAGTCAATCCCATAGGGTTGTCGGTAGTGGCGGCCTGTGTGACTAGTTTCTCTTCTTCTGAGCGTCCATAACCATGAGGGTCGAATAAGTACATAGCTAGCATAGTTACGAAACCTGCAACAACCGAACTCTGAATAATTTTCAACCGCCGAGAGTGTCTGTCACGACGCCGTATAGATCGTTTGGAGACACCAGAGCAAACTGTAGAAGCAAAGGAATCGTCAAAAGATTTTGACCAGGAACTAAAGGATTCGTCAATAGATTCCTGAAGGCTGGATCCCAAACTGCTTTCTGCAATGCTGCCTTCCAAACTGACGATAGAGGAGGAGCGTGACACATTCCGTTCAGGAGTTTTCGCTTTGTCAGAACTAGAACCTCCTGGAATCTGAGAATTCGACACGGCAGCTATTTGTGCTGCGTGTTCCATAGCTTCTTTCATCTCTTGATCATTCTTCTCCTGTTCTTGTTTGATTTCGTCTTCTTCGTCGAACTTATCCATGACGTCAACATGTTCCTTTGACCTACTACGACGGGTACGGGAACTTGTTCTGTGGCCTCGTCTTTTCGATCTCCTGCTTTTTCTGGGTGCCAAAGGATCAGATCGCTTTAGTAATTTTACAATCTTCGGATTTGAAAGAATCTGCTTTGCTAGAACCGCTACGTCGGCTCCACTGTACCCGTCAGGAATTGCCACTAATATCTCTCCCAAAGTAATCTTCGCCGAATGGACGCCTGCACTAGAACGTGGTTCCGATGCTAGAAGATCGTGGTCCAAGATTTCTTCTTCTGTCTTGGGTCGGCAAAGACCAATGTATTTCTGAGTGCCTAATGCTGGCTCTGTCGAATTATCAGGAATCATGGCAATAATATCACCAATCGTGGTATCATTCGGAGAGTAGATGAGTTGAATCAATTCGAATGTTTTCAATTTGGGCTGCAAAAGCAAAAGAAAAATCTTGTATGAATTTGGATCACGTTTTCGGCGGCTACTGTGCAGCGACTTGCTCTTACTACTGCCAACAACTTTGCTTCCAGATTTCCGATTATCACTAGTGGGATGGGATTCACTTCTACTGTTCGAAGTTTTTCTGGACATTTTACCTTGATTTTCGTCCACGTGTTTATGAGCTGCAAAGTTTTCCTTCTCTAAACTTGTAGAAGCAGCGTTACTTTTCTCTAATAACCCACTACCCAAGGTATATTTCATGTTGGGTTCTTTTGGTTTCAATGGTGATACATAATTCAGGCGGCGGTTGTCAACAGTCGGTTTATGAAAATCGTCAAAGTCTCTTGAGGGAGAGACCGTGGATGCTTTCGGTGTTACGAGGCGTGGAGGCGTACCTGTAACCTCCAAAGATACCGGCAACGTTTTATGATGAACGGCGTGTTCTTTTCTCTTCGAAGCTCCAACTGGTGAGTTTCCAGGATCGATACCTCGATCTGGAGCGTGCTGTAGTTTATAGTCTGTCGAATCCATGGTACCTTGTGCGTAGATCGATCAGTTGACTGATTGAATGAATGAGATCTTAGATCTAAATAAATGTGTAACCAGTAAGCTTTTTTTTTAACTTGAAGGAATTTCTGAAAAGCACGACGTATAAATAGTACTGGTACCGTACTATTCCCAGCTGAAGAGCAATGCGTGATCGTCGTGAATTTTGTTCGTGCAGGTAAATTACAGCGTGGAAGTGCTTTTTTTTCTTCGGCGACCCGGCTTGCTTGACACCAGAAAATTGGTTTGAAAAATTAAAAACGCCGGGCGGATCACGGTTCAGTCCGTCGAAGCCACCAAATAAAAAACGCAAGAGCGAATTCAAAAACGATGAGCCAGATTCTGGCGACAGCTTGTTTGAGCAGTCAAATCTAGGTGTGCATTGGAACCAAAGCAAGTCCAGAAATGGGAAAATCTCTTTCATCACACGGGGTCCAATGACCCTCTGCCCTGCTGGGACCGTGGGCACTCATGGGTTTGTGAAGAAAATGTGGGTAGGCGAGATGCCATTGCAGCGAGAAAATTCGATGCAGATCTCTAGGATGGGGGACAAGGTCCAAAACTTAACGATGAATGAATATGGGAGTTTTAGAAAACTCCCACCCTGTGGCATGGTCACCGACTCTCATCTAGAAAAGGTGATATCGGGAACTCGTTGGAGCGACACAACAAACTCGCCCTGAGACAATGCCACATCTATGGAATCGTGGTTACACAAGAAGCATCACACCAGAGTGAACATTGTCATCTGCGGTCTCCGATAACTTGCCGCCAAAAAGAAGAGAGACAAGATTCTCGGCTATTTACGAAGGGAGAAATTGAATCTCAAGAGAATTATGGATTGAAATTGAATCAAGAAAACAACAACTGAGGATGGGTTCACGTATTTATTTCCCGAAAATCTTTTTCAAACTTCTTCGCCTCTTTGGTACTCTTGCTAGATAGAGTATAACTTATTCCCTATTTATCTAAAATCCCATTACTGTAAAAAGGATAGCACTAAGAGGTTGTTAAAATCCATGACGTTGGAGGAAATCCGTATCATCGGAAGATATAGTAACACAAAACGTAGAATTCAGAGTATATACATTCTATGGCTTATGGTGTAGTTGATTCTATCGACCGTGGCTACTTCAATTTAAGTGCTGAATTTGGGAGGGTTGTAAGCAATGTAGTCATTTTTTGTGACGCATTTTGCAGGGTGGCGCAGCAAGCGTATAGAGGATGTAGTAGGTGTGGTTTTCTCTATTTGTAGATGTATATCCGATGATATAGCATTATCATAGATAGATGATGAACCAGCACTTCCTGCTGATGTTACAATCACGATCGTCATGGAATAATGCCGAGCTAGTCGCTTGAGCCATCGCTCTAAAGATTGGATTTTCATTGGATCCTCCCTTTCGGAAACCATGAGTGGCAACGCATCTATAACCAGCATGGATACGGCATTCCGTCCCGTTTTGGTTTCATTAGGATACGGTTGACTTTCTTCTCCACACGGTGATTTTTTCATGTGTTGTAACCATTCTTCTTCAAGTTTTGCTATGATTGATATGAGTTGCGACATCGCAGTGATTGGCTGAAATTCTATTTTCTTTGCCGCAGCTCTAAGACTTTCCTCATTACTATTGTCCATACCATTCTCGATGAGTTGAAATAGTCGTTGGGCGAGGGAATGGCCCGAGTGACCTGCTGCACTGTAACAGTAACGAATTCTCTGGAAAGTTCCCAAGTGCTCCTGAGATGACTGTATCATTGCATGTGATACCAATTGCAGCGCTAATTGGGTTTTTCCTGACGTTCCTGACAACTTCAATACATATCCCCTCGGAAGACCTTTCGCCTCACCAGAAATGAAGTCGGCGTTTGGAGGAAGAATCACATCCCCATCGGGATCGAAGAAATATTCGGTCGGAAATGCGATCAAGTTGTCTAATTCACTATTCCCCGTAGAAAGTATTTGGGGCAGATTTTGACTTTTACGGATCATTTCATGCTTTGAGTTCCGAGCGTCTAGAATACTGATCGATCCTGCCGGAATCAATGGCCTGCGTCTCTTCTTCTGCTGCTGCTCGTGACATTCCTCCTGTTGATAGTGAGATACAAGACGTTTTCCGTTTCGTGTTCTCGATATCATTCTGCGGGCCACTTCGCATCGAATATTTTCGATTTGAGAGAGAATTCCAGCCTTTTGTTGTTCGTTTTTCATGTCATCCCCCGAAAGAATGCCCACTAGATCGCTTAGATCGCGTGTCAACAAAGAACGTGGTATCACTACACTGCTTCTGGCCGGTTGCTGTTGTTGCTGGCCGGACTCGTGGCTGCCGCTACCTACATCGTTGTCACCTTGCTGCTGTGATTGGTCAAGACGAGATCTCACCAATGGGTGTATTGGTATTGATTGGAAGGTTGGCATCGTTGTTTGGTGTCTCGGAAACGCATTGCTGCAGTTTGAGCAAAAGCGGTCCGAGAATTATTTTGCTTTGACGCGCTAATTTGAAAAACCTCTGAAAAACCCGCGCTACTTCAACAACACATCATCTCGAAGAGTTTTCAGGAGAGCATAATTGAAATCATCAGGTGTTCACCATGAAAGACATGTTACGAAAATAGCTTTGGATCAAAATGCAACACAGCCTTTCGGTACTATCATCCAGTATATTCAGGAGCCGACAAAGGTCCGTCTTGTCATCATCATTTGCGCAGAACGCACCCATTCGTCTGTTCGGCAAATCGTCGAGAAACGTCAAATCACGGACCCCGGTACTCGAACGAACGAGGAACATTGGCAAATGCTGGTCTCGTGTGATCGGGGGCACCAGAATACGTGACGCAAGGCTGATTGGAGTTGTCGCGCCCTCCCATAGTAGACACCTTTCCACGAAAAACGATGAAAACATGAGACACACAAGAGGTTTTGACGACGAAATCGAGGAAGAGGCAGAAAGTATATTGTTGCTTCTTAAGGATAAGAAGTCACATCCGATTGGCTCGATGAGTTCCGAAATGATTTGGAAGGCGGAAAATGCTCTGGAATATTATGTTTCTACTTCTACTGCCATTGTTCGACAACAAAAACGAAGACGCCATAATAGTCACGACAGACAAGATGATGAGTATAGAAAACTCTTTGAGAATGCAAAGACAATACTTTCGCGCCTGGTGCTTGAACAAAAATGCCACGACGATCATAATTATATAACTGAATCAGATATTTTATATGCGAGAGCTGGCACAGAAATGGTCAACAGTGGTTCATTGGACGATGGTAGCGTTGGTGTCAAAAATATGAATGAGGAAAACGGGAATCTTGATGACAAGATCTATTTCGTAAGGACATTTTTACTCAACAGAGTTGTTGACTGTTGGCGCATTGGCTGGAGAGATAGAAGACTAGACTTCACTCCAAATGAAATGATTGAATGGGTCGAAGAAATGGATTCTTCAAGAAGTGATTCAAATATTTCTGACAACCGGACATACACGATGATCGTCGATGGGGTTTGCCTCCGAGGAAATCCGAGTGAAGCTCCCTTAATGGCACAGTGGCTGTTAGATCGAAGGCTAGGAAAAGCGCAAGAAGACGAAGACGATACTACCTTGAGACCAGATACTATTTTTTTCACGAATGTTATTCGTTCCTGGGCAAAAAGTGGTAGAGTTGAGGCACCAGAAATGGCCGGTGAGTCTGAAACTCGCAATACGATATGTTTTAGTTTTGTCTTGGTGAATTCGTTGTTGATTTGTATTATACCATCCCTTCTCATCAATTTCTCCCTTTCTTCTATGCGAAAGATGGCCTCCTTCAAATGATGATTGAGCTATATTCGAATAGTGGGTGGATAGAATCAGCTCCAAATGCCATGACTTATGCAGCAACGATGGAAGCCTGGTCAAAAAATAAGCATAATCCTGATTCTATCAAACGGATTGAAGCATTGCTCGAAGAAATGAAGAATTCAAATTTAATTCAAGTCGTTCCAGACCGTGTATCCTATCAATACGCGCTGAATGCCTGGGCAAATTCTAAAACAGCAACCGGAGCAAAGAAGTCATACGACCTCCTACAAGAAATGATCGCCCTCTATGAGGCTGGTAACATTCTTGTTGCTCCAAATGCCTCCAACTTTTCTCGTGTTCTACTGGCTTTAGCACAGCAGGGTGATGCCAAACGAGTGGATTCTGTTTTGGGACAACTCCAAGCTTTGTATTCAACGACTGGTGATCCGAATTTTCAACCAACAGATAAATTTTGGAAGGCTTGTATTATAGCAAAGGCCAAGACAGGCAGAGTTGTAGAAGCGCAAGGAATGTTAGATGACTTTGTAGAACGCGCATCATCAAACGGCAATTCGTATCTCATGCCCAGCCGAAGCCATTTCGTGGACACACTAGTGGCTTGGACAAAAGTTAAAGACCAGGTGATTGCAGCAGAAAAGTCTCAAAAGGTGTTGGATCGCATGATCGAGTTAGCAGAACAAGACATTACTCATCGTAATTTACGACCAAATGCAAAAACTTATGAAAGAGTTATATTAGCCTGGTCTCGTTCCAGGCATTCTTCTGCGCCTGACCGCATAGAGAGTTTGTTGCACGATATGAGACGGCAGTGCAACATGGGAGACCATCGTATGAAACCCAGCCTTGCCGGATACACCAACCTGATGCTGGCTTGGGAAAGGAGTGGGCGAAAGGAATCTACAGATGCGATTCAGAAGGTTTTTGATTGGTTGCAAATGCAATGCACAGAAAGTGACGAAAAGCACCTACGCCCGGATAGATTTATGTTTGGCATATTGATTGATTCTTGGGCTCGTCGTAGAGACTTTCAGAAGATAGAATCCGTGTTTGAGGAGATGGTAAAGGAATGGAAAAATGGTAATGATGATGCTAGACCGGATGTATGGATCTTTCATAAGATCTTGCGAGCATATTCAAAAGGAAAACGGAATTCCTGCAATGCCATAAAGAAATGCGAATATTATTTTTCTTATATGAAAGAACTCGGAATACCAACGACCATTCAGTCATATAGTTACTTGATTTCTGCCTTATCCCCAAAGAGTGGAGCAGGTGAAACGAACATAAATCGAGCAAGCGAAGTCCTTGATGAATTATTGGAAAGTATTCACAAGGGGAAAACTACTTTCCCAATCAAACACTGGGAGTATCGACAATTCTTACAAATTGTCTCCAACAGTTCCATTCCTCATCGGAACCAGCAAGC
>Ga0115013_10000174_pt1 | contig 42157 bp, 38 predicted proteins | sample SouAtlMetagenome_2_FD_88686 | JGI IMG/M metagenome (GOLD analysis project Ga0115013, IMG submission 88686) | Marine eukaryotic phytoplankton communities from Atlantic Ocean - South Atlantic ANT15 Metagenome | ecosystem: Environmental > Aquatic > Marine > Oceanic | place: South Atlantic Ocean...
ATGCGGGATGGTGTTTCCGGCCTCGGAGCCTCGCTTGCGGGACTTGCCGAGGTGGGTCTCGATGAATGTGCGATGCTTTCCGCCGAGGCGGGCGAAGGGATGGAGGGCTTTGCAGACACCGGCGCCTTGGGTCCAGCGGGATCCAGCTCCGGCCGCGAGGGTTACCACTGCGACTTCGCCTTTGGCGAGTGCCTGTTGTCCCAGCGCGACCGCTTTATCGGACGGGCCTGTGGAGGTGAAGTCCGTGATGTCTTCTGGGGTGACGTCTTTGATAGTGGTGTTGGCGGAAAGGCGGTTTTGGGCCAGTCCGATGCGGCCGTCGCGCAGGTCGCGGCGGATTTTTTCGTGCTGGGCCCTGTCGAAGCCGTGTTCGGTGAGGAGTTCCTGAAGCGAGCTGTCGCCATCTTCTTCCCCGGCGGCGCGAGGAATGAGGGTGTCGAAGAGGGCTTGCACCGATGACTCGAAGGCCGGGTTGGTGCGACATGCGCTCGCGAATTGGTCGAGCTCGGCGCGGGCGATGGGGGAAAGATCGGCGGGTGGAGTGCGAAGGGTTTCGCCCAGTGAAAGGTGGTAGTAGCTGGGGGGGAGAACGGCGTCTGCCCCCTCGCGGAGATCACCAAAACTGCCGTGCGGGTTGATCCCGAAATCGTAGACGACCGGGTCCATGGCGAAAGGGAGGGCGTTCTCCAGTTCGCGCTTGGTGCGGATCATGATCTCGTGGATTGCTTCGAGTGCTTCCGCTTTGCGGGAGGGGTCGACAATGAAGCCCATTCCGCCGCCGGACATGCCGCCGAGCATCCAGAAGCCCCAGAAATCGTCGCCGAATTTTTCGGAAACGCGGGCGATGAGAGTTTCGGTAAAGTGGTTGGTGGCCCAGGGGATGATCGTTTGGAGCGGGCCGCGGAAGTTCTCGGTGGTGAGCTCTCCGAGGGTGCGAATGTCGCCGGCGCGCAGGGCATTGAGGATTCGGTCGAGGAGGTCGAGGGCATCCTGACGTCCCTGCCATTCGGCTTTGGAACGGAGGAGGTATTTCTCGGTGACCATCTCGAGAATGGGGCCGACATTTTGTGCCATGCCACCGTGCACAAGGATGAGGGAATTGGTGAGAGCCTGGCGGGCCTCGGTGGAAATTTCGTCGTCGCCGAAGACGTGGTGCTTGGGCATGAGGCGACCCCTGGAGACGCCGTGTTCGGGGTCGGTCTCCCCGGCGACTTCACCTTCGATAAGCTTGATGCCGGGCCATACTCCACCGGAGTCCTGCCAGCCGCCGCCGGAGCCACCGATCCATTCGCCAAGAATGGCTCTCGCAAGTACGAGACGCCTTTCACTTTCGGTGAGTTCGCCGGTGAGTGATTTAGTTTGGCCGGTGGCGCGCATGCAGGTGCTAATGAGAGCGGCGAGGAGATTGGTCGAGACGGCAAGGCGGGAGCCTTTAGGGATGTCGTTGACTGAGGAGATGATTTCGATGCCGCGGCCGGGGCCTGCAATTTGGGCAAGGAGGTCGGCGAGGGATTTGCCTGATCCCTCGATGCCCGGGGGGACGATCCCGGAGGCGATAACGGCGGCTTTGAGGAGGCCAAGGTAGTCTTTGGCAAAGTCGAAGACTTCGGCAAGGGCACTGATTTCGGCGCTGGCCTTGAGGTCGATGCTGGTGAGGCGCAGGATCGGTCGATCTATGATGCGAAAGTAGGCTTCGACGGGCGGCTTGGGTGAGTCGTCACGTCCGTGGACGGCAAGGTCGACGGAGACGTTGATGACGCGCGCTCCCTGCGGGAAGTCCATGCCGAGGAAGAAAATGTCGGACCACGCTGAGTGGGTGAGATCCATGCGGACGGGCGTGCGTTCGCAGAGGACGGGAAAGAGATTGTCGGTGAGACTGAGGAGTTCGGGGCGAATGCGCAGCGGGTGGTCGGCGGGATGTCCCATGCGGAACATCCATTGGTTGCCACGCACGGTGCGGACGGATTTGCGGACCTGGTCGGCGAGAGTTTGGAAGGCTAGCTGATGGTAGGCGGCGGCGAGGGAAGAGCAGATGGCATCGCTGGGGCCCTCCTTAGTTTGTTTGGCCAAGAAGGTGTCGATTGCTTCTTCAAAGCGGCGTCCGAGGAGATCTTCGTAGCCGGTGAAGGGAATGGAGCCGGTGGCTTCGGTTGAGAGTTTTTCGGGGAGGTGGAAGCGGTAGATTGCTTGCAGAAAAAAGATGGCCCGCACGCGGTGATAGAGGTTGGCGGAGCGACGGCGGAAGGCGTCGAGCTCTTGGCACTCGGCAAGGAGCGCTGTTGGATCGAGCTCGGCACATGCCTCGGTCAGCGAGCGGTCGCGCAGGACGGGATCGTCCGCCGTGATGATGGAAACAAGCATGGCTTATCGGGTCATGGCGATGAGTTCGATGATCGAGGCCATGACTTCGTCACGACTTTCGCCTGCCAGAGCCATGCCGAGTTGGGCTCGGAGGAGTCCGTAGGGTTCTCCAATGTTAAAGCGGATGCCTTCGATTTCGCAAGCGAGGTAGTTTTCGTTCTGCGCCGTGGCGTTCAGGCTGGGGCTGAGAAGGAGCGGAGTGCTATCGCTTTCAGCGAGATGTTTCATTACCGCCGGGTTGATGACATGCATGCCGAAGAAACAGAGGTAATTTCCAGAGCGCAGGCCGGGGATGATGAGTTCCTGTTCGGCAATGGTGGGCGTGGGTTTTTCGAGAACGGTGGAGACCTCGTAGAGTCCGTTGCTGCCACTGACACGCTGTCCGCCAACGGTGCCGTAGATCGGGAGTTTGCTTTCGTGTGTCGGTTGGACTGCCGAGATTGAGCCTTCGACTTGGTTGGCGACAGCTAGAAATTGCCCAAGGCAGGACTGGTTGCTTTGAGTGAGGTAGAGGTGGTCACCGAGCATCAGGAGAATGCGGTCTACCCCAGCGAATTCCCGAGCGCAGAGGACGGCGTGTCCATAGCCTAGGGGATCTGACTGCTCAATAAAGGTGACCTTCGGGAGGTGTTCGCCAACGGCGTTGGAGAAATCACGTTCGCAATTCGGAGCAATGACGATGGCAGCTGATTCCATGCCATTAGCGAAGATTTCGTCCAAAAGAAAGGCGATGGCTGTTTTGGTTTCGCCGTTCGGGCTGACCAAAGTCTGGAGAGGGAGATGATGCTGGCCGGGGCCAGCCGCTGTGATGACAGCTTTTTTGATCTTCATGTTGCGATACCGAGTATGCGGAGCGCGCGCTCAATGACAAGGCGCAAGAGATCGAAGGCAGTCAGTATCCTCGACGAATGGCTGCTCCTCAGCCCCTTCGCTGAGGGGCTGTGCCATTTCGATTGTCGCGAACGATCAGAGGGTAAGCGACACTCGGTATGTTCGCCCAGAGATCAGTGATTTGACACCGGGGGGATTCACTATCCAGTTAGCTTTAACCTATTCATGAATTTCGCGTTTAGAAAAATGGCACTGGGATGCTAGGCTATTGTTCAATTATCGGCGTGATGTCATTGAGAACGGAAAAAATTAAAGAGGTCGCGGGTAAGATTCGTGAGGCTCGGAGGTATTGGGATGCGCATCGAAACAAGGCGGCAAGGCGGGAGAGGGAGCTGGCACTTGAGCTCTACTCGGAGTTGACGGAGGAGGAGAAAAAAGAGATCCCCGAAAAATTGCGGGTTTGGCTGCGCTACCGGAGCGAGAAGTATTTTGGAGAGGAGCGGACGCCGCCGGGTCAAAGGGGATCGCAAAGTAAGAAATTAGCTAAGACCAAGAAAAGAGCGCACGCGCCTCGTCATTCGATAGCGAGTCGACGAATCAATAGTCCAGTTGGATCACTGGTCTTACTGAGTTCTAGGAAGGGGATCTCTGGGCTTTATTTTAGTGACCGGATCGAGCGCTCGACCTTGCCGGAAGGAAACGACAAGGATCGCTTTCTGAATCAAGCGGAAGAGGAGTTGGGAGAATATTTTAGAGGAGAGAGGACGAGTTTTGAGGTTTCTCTTGATCCAAAAGGGAGCGAGTTTCAACGGGATGCCTGGCGACAGCTGTCATCGATTCCCTATGGAGAGACGATTTCATATGGCGAGCAGGCACGAAGAATGGGGGATTTTAAAGCGGTGCGTGCGGCGGGAACGGCGAATGGGGCTAATCCGATCTCAATTATTATTCCGTGTCATCGTGTGATCGGCAAAAACGCTACCTTGACTGGGTTTGGGGGAGGTTTAGACCGAAAGGAAAAATTATTGAGGCTCGAGGGGGTATTGTTGGATTTGTTCGAATGATTGAGTTGGGATTGCTCAAAAGCCTGCAAATTAGTAAGGGAAGCTTAATAATTGGAGGAGCGTCAAAAAGGGGAGGTGGGTCCATTGTCATTCATTTTAACCTATTCATTTTCAGTTTTTTATTGAGAATACCATTCTGAATGCAGAGTTGTGTTGAGGAACGATCCCCATTTTGGGGGTTGCTTTGAAAGCACAATGTGTTTACATAGTGGGCATCATGAAGCTGCAACGAGTATCTCCATTCCGTCCTGGTTTCGCGCTTATTGCGACAATTTCGGTTTTGCTTTTGTTGACCTTGGTCGCGGTCGCATTTCTTTCACTATCAGCACTGACTGTTCGAACGGCTCGTGATGATTGGGCCCGGGAAGAAGCTCGCGCGAATGCTCGTTTGGGATTGATGATTGCCTTCGGAGAGTTACAGCGTGAGATGGGTCCCGACCGCCGGATTTCGGCCAGTGCGTCCATTCTGGATCGCGAGCCCGGCTCCCTCGAGATTGACGGTGTGGAACATCCCAACTGGTTGGGCGTTTTTTCCACGGTATACGAGGGGAACCAAAACGGCAGCCCTTGGACCCGGGACGATGAGTACAACGGTGGGATGGCAGACGCTCGAGGAGGCACGGCTTACCGGGCCCGAGACGCCGTGAAGGGATATCTGGTAAGCGGAAACGAGGGCGGTAAAGGTAAGATGTCGGGTAAGCGACAGTTTCTGGATGCGATTAATGCAAATTTGGGAAACGGCGATGAACAAGTGAACATCGTCGGACCAGGTTCAGTGAATAATCTGAATGATCAGGTGTTCGTGAAGCGGGTGTCCACTGAGAAAGAAAAGCTGTTGCCAAATGGCACGAGAGATTACCGCGATTTGGGTGGTTATGGGTTTTGGATTGGTTCCCTTGGCGCGAAGGCGGCAGTTTCCGTGGCCGACAGTCACCGTGATAAGACGATCGATGGAAAAGGGGGAGGTATTCAGCGACTGATTAACGCCCAGGATGTCGAGGCTGCGGTTATCGATGGCATTGCTGACGTTGTTGAAGACGAAGCGGCCAAGTTGATTACGCTGAATACGATGGCCTTGGTTCACCCAAGGAACAAAGAGGCGATCAAGGACAACTTCCACAATATCACAGGATACTCGCGGGGAGTTTTGGCCAATGTTCGTGACGGGGGACTCAAGCGTGATTTGACCGCCTACATTTTGAGTGACGGCAGCATTCCGGATCTTAGTTCTGAAGCGGCCCACTATCAGGGGCTTGATGATGAAGATTTCCTGGTAGGACCAATCAATGAAAAAATGGCTGGGTTTAGAGGGTTTGATTGGGACTCTGCGCGCTACAAAGAAATTGCGCCGACTTTCGGGGTCTTCAGAGAATGGTTTCTGTTCTCCCAGACCAATAGTTTTAATCGGCAAACGATGGATCAGGTGACTCCGGAAAGATGGAGAAATCCACCGTCGGCAAACGATGGAGACGGCTTCTATGACAGAACCAATAAGAGCACGGTGGATTTCACCCCATTCACCAAGCCAAATATTACTCCTCTCCTGACGGAGGCCAACATGTATTACAATGTCGGCTACAAGAAGGTGGGATCGGGGACAACCGCCAAGTATCGTTTGAGCCTGTGCATGTATCCCAGAGTGGCGTTATGGAATCCCTACAGTGTTGACTTGAAGGTGCCGGCAATGACCTGCCAGTTGTTTGTTAATGGTAACAAACGAATTGAGGTTACCACTGCGAGTGGATTGAAGTATCAGAATATTTATTTTGGCCAGACCGGAGCACCACCGGGATCGTCAGGTGGCCGTCAGAGTGGCAACCTTTCCGGCATGATTTTCATGCAGATCCCGAGTTCCAGTATTCCAGCAGGTCAATCGCTCGTCTTCTCTCCATCTACTGCTGCTCCCTTGGATGCGATCAATTTTAGTAATAATCGCTTGTCTGCCAGTGTTGCGCCTTCTGCCTCGAGATGTTTTTATCAGGATTACATTGGGCAACAGAGGGTGAGAGGTTCGCTGATTTCTGATTTGCAATTGGACTCCCCGCCAACTTCGGTGCGGGAAGTGCCAGATACCGGTAAGATCAATGGGGCGGATAACTATATGGTCTCATTGAGGCTTAACGAAGGAAGGACGAATATTAACTATTCGACCTTTGCGCAGTTGCCCTTGTTTTCCGTGGCAAACATCTCTCTGCAGGCGGGGGGATCTGACGAATTGCCTCTTGAGTTGATCACCTCCTTCCCGGCAACCGACATTACCACTGGTTTTGACCAATTGCCGGAGCCATCGGTGTTCACTAGGGATGGCTTTCGTCTGAGGTGGTGGAAGGAGACGAAATCCAATATTTTGAACTCAGGTAAATTAACCAAGACCGATGGGGCTCATCTTCAAAGTGCGGCTTTGGGGACATGGAATTTGCGGGGGGCCTATTACACCCGAACTCCCTTTGATAATGTCAGCGATACTCCGCCATATTTCCACGGAATTTATATGCGTGATTTCCCGGATACCGAAGTGACCTTCAGCGATATGACTCCGGTTAAGAGGGATGGCCTTAACACGACCTTTCCGTTTACCTCGCCCAATGCCGGGCCGTCGGGCCTGATTGCTTTTGAACTCCCGAGTAAGGATGTTGGCCTACCTTCGATTTCATACCTGCGACATCTAAAGTTGTCGGAATTTGCGTGGCATCCCAGTTATGCCATCGGGAACTCACTTGTTGATCCACGTGTCGAAAGAACGGGAACTAGTCCGGTTTTGACTGGTTCTTCCGAGCAAAAATATACCGCCTGGAATGGTTATTTCCTTGGACGAGGCAGTCGGGGCGGATCGAAATTTGAGGGAGAGTATTGGGCCTGGTTGATTCGCACCATTCTGTTCGACACAATGAAGGAGAGCAATCTGATCTACGATCAGAGTTTTGAGCTCAACTTCAATCTTTGGGATGACTTCTTTGTGTCAACGGGAACGATTAATCAAAAGCAGAGATTTGCAGATGACCCCGGAGCGAATCCATTGCCAAATGGACGCTTTGGAGTGTTTGATGGAGGTGAGGATTTGTCTGGTGATCTTCTTGATTTTCACCGTGCCGCCTCGCGCTTGAGTCTTGAAGGTGCATTTGATGTGCACTCGACCAGCAAGCAGGCATGGAAAGCCATTCTGTCATCGACCCGGGACATTGGATTCGGAAGTAAAGGAGTCACTCCTTATCCGAGACTTCTGAGTAAGGACAATCGCGATTACCTTGGAGATCGGATTAATGAGGCTGCCTACGATGGATTCCGGAGTCTGCAAGTTGACGAAATCGATGCCCTTGCCGAAGCGATTGTATACGAGGTGAAAACAAGAGCGCCTTTCTTTGGGCTTGCTGACTTTGTGAATCGCAGACTGACCATGGATGAAACAGGTAGAGAGGGCGCAATCGAAGCTGCGATCTATCGGGCCGGAATCAATGATACTCTCATTTCGGAGTATCCAATCAACCGGGATTATGAATTACCGGACGTTAATCTGGTTGTTCCCGGCCAAGCAAATATTGCGGATTCCACTCGTCTCAGACAGGTGGATAAGCCTCCCTCAACAGCTTGGGGCATTCCGGGTTACCTGACCCAGGGTGATGTGTTGCAAATTATTGGTTCAACCCTCTCGGCAAGATCAGATAGTTTTGTGATTCGCTCATACGGAGAGTCAAAGGACGTTAGTGGAAAGATTCAGGCCCGTGCTTGGTGCGAAGCGAGAGTGCAGCGCACGCCTGAGCCAATGAATCCTGATAGAAAGGGCTTGAATCCCGAAGCGGTCATTGGCAGCACTGTGGATTTCGGTCGTCGATTCCGGATGGTATCCTTCCGGTGGTTGGGTAAGGATGAAGTCTAATCCCTCCATCGGAATCTTATTCCAGTTCCTTGGATAAGGCGGCTTGCTGATGTGTGATAGCGTCGGTGCGCATAGTCCAATTGATTATCCAGAAATGAATTTCCCAAGGACCGAGCGATAATGAAATTTAATATGGAGATTGTAACCAATGATGAAGGCCATTCTACTGCTATCACTTCTTTTTCCCCTTGTTGTCACGGGGCAAGAGAAACTACCTCCAAAGTATCTCCGATTAGTTCCTCTGGGTGAATTGCCTCCGTGGAAGGAAGAGATTCGAGAAGACCGAAGAATCCAGTCTCCGCCCGAGCCTGGACAGATGCCTCCGAGTAAGATTGAGGTTAATGGGGGTGATCTCAATGGATTTGGGGGAAACCTCTTTTTGAGGAGACTGACTAATTATTACTCGATCGCCGGGAAGCAACAGAGATTGGAAATTCTGGAGAAAGGGGGAAATCCACCGTGGATCAGTCATGCCATGCCAACAGCATCGCATACGCTGGCGATTCTCTTTCGAGATCTTCAGGAAATGACTTGGCTCAAACCGGTCGTGAAAATCGTGAGAGATGATCTGCAGGCCTTTCCTCTGGGGTCAATGCGTTTGGTAAATGTCTCTCATCTGGAAATCGCTGTGAAAGTTGGGGATCAAGATCCGGTTTTCATTAAGTCGGGCGAGTCGGGTCAGCAGAAATTGAAGGAGGGGAAAAATCTCGTAAGGGTTGATGTGATTGATCCAGATGGTGGCAACAAAATGATCTTTCAAAATGATTTTTCGATACGGAAGGGGCAGCGAGTGCAGAGTTTCGTCTTTAAATCACAGGGTTTGGTCGCCAGTCGCCCGGTGCGCTTCACCTATGAGGTGGATCGCTTCCAAGATCCCCAATCCCTTTTTAAATCCCAGCCCCCCCCGGCGGTGGAGGCCGAGGCAGCTCCTGCCGGGAGCGAAGGGTCCTAATTTATCGTGCAGCATTATTACCGGAATCTTTGTCTGGATACCCTCTTGTTCGATATGCTAAAACAGACCTGATGATAAAACGCCTGCTGATCCTCTCCTTTTGTTTGACTTGGATATCCAGTGCGCAAGAGGCGCCTAGTAAAATCGTACGCTTCCTTCCACTGGGAGAGTTGCCACCCTTCAAGCAGATCATAGGAACTGATCGTCGGAAACAAGGAGAACACCCCAAAGGTTCAATGCCTCCGGAGGGAACTGTTCTGATGACCGAACCCGGAGAGGGAACACCTCTGGGCTTACGTTTGAAAACCTTTACGAAGGCTTTAAAAATCAAGGCATCTGCCAAAGGGGTGGAGATTTATGAAGGAGGAAAAGTGGCAGGCGATCCTTGGTTTAAGAGTCGATTTCCGGCCCAAAAGCAGGCTTTATTCGTGCTTTGTAAGGACAACGAGACGATGACCTGGGACAAGCCTCAATTGAAAGTTTTGCCGGAAGATTTGCGCTCTTTTCCAGCTGGGAAAATTCGTTTGGCCAACCTTTCTGATCGAGGAGTCGCCGTGATTATTGGTGATGAAAAGGCGTTTGCCGTAAAAGCTGGGGAGGTGATTCTCAAGCCAATGAAGGCCGGGGAGGTCCCGGTGAAATTAGCGGTGCAAGATGCCAGCGGAGCTTGGAGGACAATTCTTCAAAACAATTTGACCATGAGCAAGAATGGTCGCATGCACGCCTTCTTCTATAAAGCACAAACCAAGGATGCGAAGAAGACACCGGTGAAGTTCTTTTCCAAGTTGGAAGGGTTATAGTCGATCAAGTATTTGTAGCTGATTTCGGGATTTTTCGAGCGCGCTGCCCGAAGACCAGCTACCCTATTCGCGATGGTCGTGGACAGAGGGGAGATGTGCTCTGATTCTCGGTGCCGTCCACTTGTGTGATCGTCGGGGATTTGTCGTGTTTTTTCCCCTCGACGGGGCGAAATTGCTGGGCGATTGTCTGCCCTCCTGAGTCATCAACTATGAGAACTTTATCCATCATCGTCTCTGTCCTCGCGACCCTGCCTCTCTCCCTGTCCGCCCAAGGTCCCGTGCAGCAGTTTCAATCTGCTTGTAAGGTTGCCGAAAAGAATAAGAAGGACGTCATGGTGGTATTCTCGGGTTCTAGCTGGAATAAACAGAGTGAGCAATTCGAGAAAGAGGTCATCGGAGCCGAGGCCTTTAAGAAACAGGTTGATGAGCTTTTTGTTCGGGTTGTTTTTGATTTCCCTCGCGAGCGGGAAAAGACGGACACGAAGTTATTGGAGTTCCGTATGAAGTATAAAGTGCGCCAGATGCCCAGCGTCGTCTTGTTGGATCCAGCCGGGCGTCCATTTGGCTATGCCGGGGTCATGCGGGGAGGGGCGGAGGAGTTCTGGAAGCGGATAAAAGAGATGGTGGATCTCAGAGTGAAACGCGATGAGCTGTTTGCCAAAGGAAGATCCAAGAAAGGTTTGGAGCGCGCCAAATTGTTAGTGGAAGGGTTGGAATTGTTGCCTAGTCAAGTTGTGCGTGATTTTTATGTGATGGAAATGGCCGATGTCGCCAAGGCCGACCCTGAGGGAAAAACGGGATTTATTGCTAAGGTAGAGAAAGAGGAGGCTCTAAAAAGAGAGCAGGCATATTATCAAGCGCTTTTCCGGGAGAAGAAATATGATGAAATCATTGAGGTCGCAACCAAAGCGGCCAAGGAAGCGGGTGGTGAGGATTCACAGCGACTCTCCCTTTATACGATTCAGGCCCTTGCTACTCTGGAGAAGTTTGATCAGGCGAAGAATGCAATCGATGCAATGGCCTCGATTGCTCCGGACTCGACCCTGGGGCAGCGGGCACCGCAATACCACCAGGCAGTTGAGCGCATGAAAGCCCGTGCTCAAAAAATGAAAGAGGCCAAGAAGGCCAAGCCGATGGTGAAAAAGAGAACGGGTCCGATCGTTTCCAAGCCAGTGGCAATAGTAAGTGATATTAACGAGTTAAAAGAGGAAGCCGTGATGCTGGAGAAGCAGGCTCTGGAGGCTGCCAAAAAGGAGAATGAACTCAGCAAACAGGCTGCTGCCCGCAAGTCGAAAATGGCCACGCTCGAAAAGGAGTTGGCTGTTTTGAAAGAGGAGGAGGTGAAATCAAAAGGAGAATTAGAAAAGGCTGTTGCTGAGCGCAGCAAGTTGGCAACCAAAGCTCAGGCGATGAAAGATGTCATTGAAAATCATGAGGCCATGGAGGCCCGCAAGCGCCAAGTGAAAGAGCTAGAGGAAAATGCCAAAAAGCTGAAGAAGGAGGCCGATGATCTGAACGGCGATTCCCAGAAGCTAAAAAAATCCGAATAAGGAGATGGTCTCGGTCTTTTTGAAATCGCTTTTGTTCTTGCTGATTGCGAGCCCTTTGGTGGCAGAGTGGACCTCCGATCTTGAAGCTGCCCAAAAAACCGCGGAGGGGGAAAAGAAGGCTATCTATTTGGTGTTTGTCTCCACCGATTCTTCGGGAGCCTGCCAACAGCTGGAGAGGCGAATTCTCTCGTCCGAGAAATTTCAATCTCTGGTAGAAGAGAAGTTTGTTCTGGTCAAAGTGGACCTGCCCCTGAAAAAGCGTCTTCAGAAGGAAAGTCACCAGAGGATGTTGGATCTGGCGAAGCTATTTGGAGTTGGAGGCATTTTTCCGACTTCTTTTTATCTGGATGCCAAGGGGCGGCCTTTTCATCAGGAGAATGGTGTCCTGTCCGGAGGTCCGGAAAAATACGCGGTTCATCTGTTGGGGACTCTTCAGAAGAGAGAGACGCGGGATGAAGGTCTGAAAGCGGCTTCAGAAATGTCAGGCCTGAAAAAGGCCCGTGCACTGGTTGATCTCTTAAAGCCCTTGCCGGATGAGGTGGTCTTGAATTTCTATTCTCAGCAGATGGATGAGCTGGCGAAATTGGATCCCGAAGACACCCTCAAGTTTCGAAATGAAAAAGTGATCGGAAAGGCCTATGCTGATTTTGAAGAGTCCGTGAAAAAGGTGTTTCACAAGGATAGCTACGATCAGGTGGTGACCTTGGTGGATGATTTTATCGGGAAGCATGCCCCCGAAGGAGACTTGAAGCAAAAGGTCTTATTCCGGAAGCTGGCGGCCCTCAACCACGGCGGTAATTTGGGGCCGGCAATCAAGGTTGCCGATGAGATCATCTCCATCAATGAAGAGTCTTCTCATGGTCGTTTTTCCGCTCAGATTAAAGAAAAGATTAAGAAGCGACTTGGGCGTTAAGATCTAAAGAGGCCAGCCATAGGAGTCGCAGCGGTTGTGCCAACCTGCGCGCCAGCGCGACTCTCCACGGGCGGGAGGTGAGTTCATGATACGGAGGTCGAGACGGCGTTTTGCAGCGGCTCCAAATTCCCTGGCGGCAGCCTGTCCGGAGGGAACGTTTTTCATTTCCATGAGAACCCACATCAGGCCCCATCCCTGAGCGCCATACCTTTCTTTGGGGTTGGTTCCGTCCCCTTTGAAATTGACATAATCAACGAGGGCATAGATTCCGTTTGGAGTGGTGGCGACCTTGTTGTAGTTGGCTTGAATGCGGGCTCGTTGATTGGCGGGTGCGCCCTGAAGAACTTTAGGAAGCGCAGCGCGGGATTTTCGGGCGATGAATTCCGTCTGAATGGTAATGTTTGCGGCGAGCCAATTGCGTAATCCGGTAAGCTTTTGAGAATTAGAGTCAGCCATGAATGACGCCCTGCTATTCCAAGGGCAATCGGGAAGTGAAGCGACTGCGGGAGGCTGGGCTCCCTTGCTCCGGGCATAGCGCACGAATTCGGGAAAAGACTCGGTCCAGCGACCGTGAAAGCCCTTGGGATACCAAATGAAGTGGCCAATTCCCATTGAGGGGAATTCCTCGCCAACATTCCAGGCGGTGAGCCCGCTGACTTTTCCGCCTGATTCGTTTTGCCAAATCTTACGGCCGATGCTCGATTTTTGAGTAGCGGTGAGCCCGAGCGCATTCGAACTTTGAGGCAAAGGCTTGGTGGAAACCGATGGATCGGGAGCGCAGGCGGCGAATAGACAAGCGAGAGGAAGAAAGAAACAGGCAACTTGCATAGAGAGGAGCTTGGGCTCAAAATCGGGCCATCGCAATGGACAAAAACGAACTTTTAAAAGCGCTCACGCCAAATCTCTTTGATGTGGTAAAAATTCTTTTTACTGCTGTGGTAATTCTGGTGGTTACCAAATTACAACTGGTGAGTGACAAGCTTTCCGCTCTTCTCATTGCTTTGCCGCTGACTTCGATTCTCGCCATGATCTGGATGCGGCATGAAGGTAAGGTGAGAGACCAGGCAGCTCGGGTCGAGAGTATCGCTAATCATGCCTATTATACCTTTTGGTTTGTTTTGCCTACCATGCCGATGTTTCTCGTAATTCCCTGGATGCTGAAAAAGGGATACGGGTTCTATTTCACTCTTGGAGTCAATGCGGTGATGACTACGGCCTTGTTTTGGCTCTTGGTGTTTACTTTGAAAAAGTTCACTTCGATTGAGTTGATGTAGACTCTGCGATTGCCATCCCCGCGAGCCTTCCGGTGGTCCAGGCCGCCTGAAAGTTGAAGCCGCCGGTAATGCCATCAATGTTGAGAACCTCGCCGGCAAAGAAGAGCCCGGTGTGCTCTTTGCTTTCCATGCTTTTGAGCTGTATGTCATCGAGAGAAACGCCGCCGCAGGTGACGAATTCATCCTTGTTGAGGCTTTTCCCATCTACGGAAAATTTCGCCTGAACCAACTCCTTTGCGAGAGTCTGACTTTGGAGTTTTGTGACCTTGGACCAAGTCGTGGAATCGACGATTCCGGAGGTTTCGCACATTCTCTGCCAGAGCCGCTTGCTAATGCCGTCGATGGGGCTGCGCTTGCTCATTTTCCAAACGCCATGAGCGCGACGATGTTGGTGGAATATTTCCTGCACGGATTCAAGGCTTTCGCTTCCAGTCCAGTTGATTGTCACGGAGAACCGGTAATTGGAATCGGAGAGGTCACGGGCGCCCCAGGCGGATATTTTGAGGATGGCGGGACCACTCAATCCCCAATGGGTGATCAACAGGGGGCCTTCGCTTTGGTGGCTGTCGGTAGAGGCGGTGGCATGGGGAACGGAGACTCCTTGCAGGCCGTGAATCCGTGCATCGTTAATTTTGAAAGTAAACAGAGAGGGGACGGGAGAACCAAGCTCGTGGTTGAGGTTTTCTGCTGGAATTCGGGCGTCTTTGCTGCGGATTCCGCCCGTTGCGACGAGGATATTTCGAGCGATGAAATGATCTCCGTTTGAGGTGAATACTTCGTAGGTTTGATCGCTTTGATGAAGCTGGGTCACGCCGCAATGGGTGCGCCATTTAATTCCCAATTCGTTTGCGGATTTGGTAAGACAATCGATGATGGTGTGCGAGTCATCGGTGGTCGGAAACATGCGTCCATCTTCTTCCGTTTTCAGTTTCACCCCGTGATCTTCAAACCAAGTGATCGTATCGGCAGGCTGCCAGCGGTGAAAGGGTCCAATAAGGTTTCGGTGTCCCCGGGGGTAATTTTTGGCCAAGTCTTTGGGGTCGAAACATTGGTGGGTCACGTTGCATCGGCCTCCTCCCGAGATTCTTACCTTGGTGAGAATCTCCGGACCTTTTTCCAGAATAAGAGTCTTTGGCGTACCAAACTCGGCAGCAGTAATGGCTCCAAAAAATCCTGCCGCTCCGCCACCGATGACGATGAGATCGTAATGTTGTTCGGAACGGCTCATGATGACGGCAGAACTATGGATAAAATGAGTTAAATACCAGAGTGCAAATTGTCTTTGGACAAATTATAGAGAGGGGGTGCAGGGAGATGTCTTCATGGAGATTCGCCAACTCAGAAAGAGTTTTGGCTCGCAGGAGGTCTTGCATGGGATCGATCTGGATATTCATCGGGGGGAAACCCTGGTCCTGCTGGGTGGGTCGGGATGCGGGAAGTCCGTCTTGATGAAGCATATGACCGGGCTCCTTCAGCCGGACTCTGGAACGGTCAGTCTGGAGGGGAAGTTGATCTCAGGATCCAGTGAGCGCGAATTGACCTGGGCCCGGCGCAAGATTGCCATGATGTTTCAAAGTGGGGCTCTTTTCGACTCATTGACGGTGGGTGAAAATATCGCTTTTCCGCTTCGCGAAGCGGGGATCAAGGATGAGGCGGAGATGGAAAGGAGAGTGGGCGAGGCGCTTGAGATTGTGAAATTGAAAGGTCAGCGGGCCAAGAGGCCCTCGGAGCTTTCCGGAGGGATGCGGAAGCGGGTCGCCCTAGCCCGGGCGGTGGTTGAGAAACCGTGTTGCGTGCTTTACGACGAGCCGCATGCGGGTCTCGATCCGGTGACCGGAGATTCCATTGATCATTTGATTGAGGAACTGGAAAAGGAGCATGGCATTACTAATGTGGTGATTACACATGAAATACGGAGCGTTTTTCGTATCGCCACGCGTGTGGTCTTTTTGAAGGATGGCCTAATTTACTGGGAAGGAACGCCCGAAGCCCTGAAGAGGACAGAAGACTCGGAATTACAAAATTTCATCGAAGGACGCTCCGAAAAATCCGCTCATTTGTGATTTGAGCTTTTCGGGATTCACGACGATAATCAAGGGAGATGGCTGGGTCTCCACAACGCAACGAAACACTGGTCGGCCTGTTTGTCTTCGTGGGGCTGGCGCTGTTGGCGGCATTGGTTCTCTTGTTCGGGAATGCCCGTGATTGGTTCAAGGATCGCTACGAGCTGAAAGTCTACTTTGATGAAGCCTCGGGAGTGATCGAGGGGAGTACGGTGCGATTTCGTGGTGCCAAGGTGGGGCAGGTGGAGGAGAAGCCGCAGCTAACTTCGGAGGGGAAAGTGATGATCGTGTTGGCGATCGAAGAGCGTTACCAGATCCCCGAAGGGTCGCGATTTCAGGTCGGGCAGGCCAGTTTGTTGGGGGACAAGGAGATTTTGATCACTCCGCCGGGCGAAGTGTCGGGGGGAAACATTGACGCAGATGCCGAGATATCCGGAACCTCGGGTGGGGGGCTCGAACAGTTGCAGGATGATGCTACCGAAGTTGCCAAAGAAATGCGCTTGTTGGTAAAGGAAGCGCGTATTGCTCTGGAGGCCGTTGAGGTTTCGATTCGGGATATTCGCACCGTTGCTTCAAAGTTGAATCAAGGGCTGAATACGGTAAATGCGAAATTGCTCTCAGACGAAAACCTAGAACACTTGAGTCAGTCGTTGGCTAATTTTGAGCGGGCGACGGCAGCGGCTGAAAAGCTGGGGGCGAAATTTGATCCTGCGTTGGAAGAGGCCCGGGCCGCATTTTCCGAAGTGAAGACCGCAGCGCAGAGTGTTCGGACCATTGCGGGAAATGTGGAGCCGGCTTTGGAAAGTGTTCCGGAAGTTCTCGCATCGATTGAGCGGACCTCTGATCAAGCGAGCGCGGCGATTGAGAAGGTGCAATCGGGTGACGGGGCTCTGGGAGCGCTGGCGTATGACAGGGAGACGAAGGAGGACCTGCAGTCGTTCATCAAGAATCTTAAGAAGAACGGCATTCTCCGTTACCAGGACGATGAGAGCAAAGAAGACGATCCCCGCGACCGTTTCCGGGGGCGCCGTAGGTAGCATATTTTATGATCACCTGCCGGGGAATCCAGGAAATTGAGGGACGGGTATTCCGGACAGGGATTTCGGCTGAGACCTTGATGGAGAAAGTTGGTCGTCGCATGGCCCGGGTGATCTTACGGGATCACCCAATTTCGGGGCGAGCTGAGGCCTATTTAGGTAAAGGTCATAATGCCGGAGATGCCCTCGTGGTCTTACGGGTTTTAAAGCAAGAGGGATGGCAGGTTTCGGTAAAGTTGGCTTTTCCTGAGACCGAGATGGCAGTATTGACCCGAAAGAAATTGCGGGAGCTGGGTGAGTGGGGCAGTGACCATGGTTTTCGTCGAGGATCCCATCTTTTGCTGGATGGAATGTTGGGAATCGGAACCCAGGGAAGCTTGCGGAAGCCGCTGCTGGGGATGGCGGAAGAGATGAACGAGCGTCGGTTGAGTTCTGGTGCGCGAGTGATTGCGATGGATATTCCTACGGGTCTGGATGCTGACACGGGCGGGGAAGGAGCGGTTGTCGCGGATCTGACCCTGACCGTGGGAATTCCCAAATTAGGGTTGGTGGCTGATTCCGCGACGGATTTTGTTGGGCGTTTGGAGCTAATTGAAGTGGAGGAATTGCCTCTGCCCGAAGAGGGTGATCGGCTCATCTCCAGGCCATTTCTTCGGCCTCGTCCGTTTTCTTTTCATAAAGGACAGGCTGGTCGGGTAGGGATTATTGCAGGGTCTCCGGGCTTGTTGGGTGCGGCGGCCTTGGCGAGTCAGGGGGCATTGAGAGGAGGCGCGGGTTTGATCACTTTGTGGGCGGAGAAGGAATTGCTGTCGGACTTGAGGGCAATGGTTTCTCCCGAGGTGATGATTCGGGAGTTGGGAGACGATTGGGCCGAGGTGTGTCAGTTGAATCCTGATGCCCTGGTGATTGGGCCTGGGTTGGGGGCTGATTGTTCGGATTCGTTGTTTCGCCTATTGGAGAAAAATCAACTACCAACGGTTTTGGATGCGGACGCTTTGAATCTGATCGCTACTCACGGGCGGCAGGATTTGTTAGGCGCAAATATACTGGCGACGCCTCATCCGGGGGAGATGGCGCGGCTTTATGCTGTTGATGGCACTCGCGCCGAAATTACCCGGTCGTTTTCTGAGGCCTATCCCGCGACCTTGCTATACAAAGGAGCGAGAACGATCGTGACTCGAGAAGGGGAGCCTTTGTTTTACAACACAACGGGAACCCCTGCGATGGCCACCGGCGGGCAGGGGGATCTTCTGTCCGGGGTGTTGGGCGCGTGCCTGGCCGGAGGGCAGGATCTTCTCTCTGCAGCTTGTCAGGGGGCGTGGCTGGTAGGGCGGGCCGCCGAGTTGGCACTGCTCGATGGAGAAAGTGAGCGGTCACTGACTCCGGGTGATGTGGCGCGCCATCTTGGCCACGCTATGAAAGGGTGAGACGCTCGTCGGATTCGAGAAGGCCTTCGAGATTATCCCAGCCGTTTTCGGTCTGAAGATTGAAGACGGTGAGGTAAAGAGTAACCAATTTAGCATCATGAGCACCGAGGAGAGCTTCGATGGTAGCCTTGAGTTTTTCGTCATCGAGAACTTCCGGAAGGGATCCTTCCACGGATCCTTCGCCATCGTGCTCGATGCCCATGCCGTCGCAGAATCCGATCAGGAGTTCTTTTTGGCCCTTCATGAACCAGACTTGGAGGAGGTGTTCCCCGATGGTGTCGCTGCTCTTGAACTTGAGGGTTTTGTGCATCCAGGCGATTTGATCAACGACGGATTTCTTTTCGACAAAAATGGGACGGAGCTTGCGATTCGCGGCGAGGCTGGCGACGGCGGTTTTGTAGAGTCGGCGGTCGTTCTCCCGGATCCACTTAAACATGTCAGAGATGAGGGAGGGGTCAATGGTCTGGTAGATTTCGTATGAATTCACGGTTTGTCTTGTTGCGAGCGAGTCAACACTCCGCAATTCTGATGGCAAGTGCAAAGGCAGACTTCAGCGGGTGGGCGGATTGTTGACTTTCGCGGCGACGGGATCATCCTGCGGGCATGAAAGAAATCCTCACGATTTTGGCGGCCTCGGTATTACTTTCTTCAGCTGATGACTGGCCCCGTTGGATGGGCGAAAAAGCAGACGGGTTTTGGCGTGAGAAGGGTGTTCGCAAAGATCTTCCCGAGGGCGGAGCGCCGGTAAAATGGCGTGTTCCGGTTGGTTGGGGATACGGAGGACCTGCGGTGGTGGGCGATAGCGTGTTTCTTGGCGATTACCAACGGAGTAAGGGTTCTCTGATGAATAGTCCGAATAAAGCGGTGACCTGGGAAGGGAAGGAGCGTCTGCTTTGTCTCGATGCCAAAACGGGGAAGCAGAATTGGGCTTACGAAGTGGACAGGGAGTATGAGTTGTCCTACCCCGGCGGGCCACGCGCGACCCCGACGGTTGTCGATGGCTTGGTTTATTTTTTAGGAGCGATGGGGAACCTGGCCTGTGTTGACGCGAAGAGTGGAAAACTGATTTGGCAGAAGGATTTTCAGAAGGATTTTGGAGCGCCCCTTCCGATCTGGGGCTTTTCGGCGCATCCTTTGGTTGCGAACGGCACCGTGTATTGTGTTGCTGGAGGTGATGGCAGTGTTGCGGTTGCTCTTGATGCCAAAACAGGTGAGGTGAAGTGGAAAGCGCTCAATGCACAGAGCCAGGGCTATTGTCCCCCATCGCTTGTGGAAGCTGGTGGCGTGGAGCAGTTGATCATTTGGCACGCCGAGGCTTTGAATGGGCTCAATCCTGCTACGGGAGAATCATACTGGAGTCTCCCCCTGAAGCCAACTTATGGCATGTCGGTGATGACTCCACGGGTGGTGGGTAACAAGATGTTCGCTTCGGGAATTGGCCGGGTAGGAGCGATGGTGAAGCTGGATGAAAAGAAGCCAACGGCGAGCTTTCTTTGGAAGGGGAAACCCAAAACCGCGATGTATTGCTGTAACAGTACTCCCTTGATTGTGGACGGAGTGATTTATGGTTCGGACATTCGGACCAGTAGTGTGATTGCTGCTTCGATGGAGGACGGAGAGAGATTTTGGCAAAGTCAGGAGCCCTCAATCGCTGAAGACCACCGCAAGGGCGGGGGGAGTCATGGAACGGCATTTCTCACCTTTCACGAAGAGAACAAGCAGTTCTGGATTTTTGGAGAAATGGGTGATCTTATTTTGGCTGAAATGACCAAAGAGGGGTATAGGGAGTTGGGACGTCAGCATTTGTTGAAGCCGACCAATGAAGTCTTTGGTCGTCCGGTGGTTTGGAGTGGTCCGGCTTTTGCTGGAAAGAGCGTTTACGTTCGCAATGACGAGGAACTCGTGAAGGTGGACTTGAGCAAGTAGCGCTTAGGCGAAGTCGAAGTTCGAGAGGTCCTGCACGTCCACCAAGCCGACAACTTTTTGTTTTCCGTCGGTTACAATGACATCATCAATGCGATTGTCGCGGATGATCTTGACGACGTTAACCGCAAGTTCGTCGTGTTGAATAGAGACCGGGTTTTTAGACATGTGGTTCTGGACGAGGTCGTCGCCAATCTCGCGATTTTCCTGATACCCGCGGACAAAGTCTCCGTGGGTAAAAATGCCGAGAAGTTTTTTGTTCTGGTCTGCGATGACGGCGGCGCCCGCCCGGCATTCAAGCATGGCGAGAACGGTTTCTTGAACGCTTGACTCTGGAGGAACGATGGCGAGGTCCTTGTCGCTCCGCATGATATCGGAAACTTTGGTAAGCAGATACTTTCCAAGATTACCACCGGGGTGAAGTTCGGCGAATTCTTCGGACTTGAAGCCACGTTTCTCCAGAAGGACCATCGCGAGGGCATCACCGAGGGCGAGCATGTTGGTGGAGCTGGAGGTGGGAGCAAGGCCGAGGGGGCAGGCTTCTTGTTCAACCTCGGTGCTGAGCACGATGTCGCTGTGCTTGGCGAGTGTGGATTCGATGTTTCCCGTGATCGCAATAATGGTGGCGGCCCGCTTTTTGACGTGGGGGAGAAGAGAGGTCATCTCCGGAGTCTCGCCGCTGTAGCTCAGCGCGATGATGAGGTCGTTGGTGGAAAGGATACCCAAATCTCCATGGAGGGCATTTTGGCAACTTAGACTCACGGCGGTGGCACCGGTGCTGTTGAGAGTAGCGACGAGTTTTTTACCAATGCTTTCGGACTTGCCTACGCCGATCACGACGATTTTATTTTTTCGGTCGAGGGTGTCGTGTAGCGCGCTGACCGCTTCGGCGAAGTGTTCGTCGATACGATCTGCTAGGAGTTGTAGCTGAGAGATTTCAATTTGGAGGACCGCTTTCGCTTTCCCAATAAGGTCGGATGTCTCGGTAATGCCCACGGCGACAGCGTGCATCAGGGAAATAGTAAGGTCAATCACGCGAAGAAGTAAGTCTGGTGATCTTGTTACGGACGTATACTCTCAGCTCGATCTATGAAGCCTTATTTGCCTTATCTTAAATACTTTAAGACCGTGAAGTGGCACTTCGTTGGAAGTGTTTTCGCGGGTCTTGTGTATGCTATCGCGACTGGTGCTGGCTTGCCGCTTGCTGCGGATGCAATTTTTCCGCTTATCTTTGCAGAAGGGGGAGCAACTGCAGGAGCCACTGGGTCGGTTGAGGTGAGCTGGTTTGTCGATTTGGTGACTGAGTGGTTCGGTGAGTTGGAGCGAAGCACTCTGATCTTGATTGCGTGTTCCTGGCTCCCAGCTATGTTTTTTTTCCGGGCTATTGGGGGTTTTTTCAGCAGTTATCTCATTAGCTACTGTGGCTTCCGAATGCTTGAGCAATTGCGAGACGATGTTTTTTCTACCCTGCAAACGCTTCCTCTCGGTTTTTTTCATAAATATCGCTCAGGCGATTTACTCGCTCGTTTGACAGGCGATGCTGAGAAATTACGCTTAGTGACTTCGCGTGCTGCTGTGGATCTGATCCAACAGCCAGCCACTTTGATCGGATCTCTAGGTTTTCTTTTTCACAAGGCTTTCACTAACCAAGGGACTTCGATGGTCCTTATTGCGGTCCTCTCCATTCCTGCTTGTGTCATTCCGTTGCGCATGATTTCGAAAAGGCTGGGTCGTAAGGCTAAAGTTCTTCAGCGGAATGCGGGTGATCTCAGTGGTCATATTGCTGAGTCGCTTCAGGCACCTTTGGAAGTTCGTGCTTATAATTTGCAGGATTCGGTGGTGGCGCGCTTTCGAGAGCGTGTCAGTGAAATTGTTAAATACTCGATGAAGGTCGTGAAATACCGGCAGCTGATTTCGCCTTCGGTGGAGTTTGTTTCGGTCTTCGGACTAAGCGTAGCCATTTACATCGGTGCCTCAAATGGCATGACCTTAAGCAGCTTTATGGCGATCGCTGCGGCTCTTTATCTTTGCTACGAACCTGTTAAAAAACTCGGTAAGATCCAGAGTCTTTTTAAAGAAGGTGAAGCGTCGATTGAGCGTCTTGAAGAAATCTCTTTAGCTACTGACAACTTGCCGGTTCCCACCTCGCCCAGAACACCTACCCCTTTTGTGAGCGAGGTCTCTTTTGAAGATGTCACTTTTGGCTATGGTGATGAGTTGGTGCTCAGGGGAATTAATCTTACAGTCAAGGCTGGGGAGTGTGTCGCGCTTATTGGTCCGAGTGGCGGAGGTAAGTCGACTCTGTTTAATCTCATCCCGCGCTTCTATGACGCGGGCTTGGGTTTGGTCAAAGTAGGGGGGCAAGATGTGAAAGAATGGGGGAAGCATGACCTTCGGAATCACATCGCATTGGTTTCGCAAACTTCGGTTCTTTTTAGTGGGACAATCAAGGAAAATATCCTTCTGGGCCGTCCGGATGCAAGTGATGACGAAGTTGAGGCAGCAGCTAAGAAGGCGAATGCGCATGATTTCATCCTCAAGCAAGAGGGGGGGTATGAGACGATGATTTCAGAGATGGGACGGAGTCTTTCGGGTGGCCAAAGGCAGCGGATTGCTATTGCACGGGCCTTTTTGAAAGATGCTCCAATTTTACTTTTAGATGAAGCGACGAGTGCCTTGGATAATGAAAGTGAACTATTGATCCAGGACGCTTTGAGGTCTTTAATAAAAGATAGAACAACGATTTTAATCGCCCATCGATTAAGTACGACAAAGATAGCAAGTCGTGTGATTGAGCTGGATCAAGGGGAAATAGTCTCAGAGAATGCAGAGGTTTCCATTTGAAGACATACGATGGATTCCAAAACCTCATACTTTCTTTGGTTTGATGCGCCGGCGGACTTTCTTGATCTCAAGTCGTTTTTGCTCCAACCACGCTGCAAGTCGAAACGAAGTGGAAGCACGAATTGCCATTGGAATATGCTCCGAACTCTCGGAGTAAACTCGTGCGAGGCGCGCGAGTTCCATGTTTTTTTTCAGTCCGGTAAAGAGGACGGGCTTTTTTAATCTGAAGTCAATAAAAGTGACTCCCTCTTTGTTGATCAGGAAGTTACTAGCTTTGGCGTCGTGTCTTAGATACCCCATCTTATGGAGTCTTCGTAATTCAGTGACGACTTCTTGGGCGTCATTTGGCCCGGCCTCGTTTCCATCAACAAAGCGGTAGCAACAGAAGGAATCCACGACATAGCCCCGCTTGCGCTTTTCCCCGGCCAATAGAGGGATGGGGGCCTTGAAGCCGAGCTTGAGCATCAATTGGAGATTGTGGAAGGTCCGGATACTTTCGCCTTTGCGGATTAAAGTCGCCAATTTTTCCCCTAGTCTTTTCAACCTTGCTTTCGGGATTTTGTAGACGAGATCTTCGCCCTCAATCTTGAGATGAGCAGCGTAAGTAGATTTTCCATTTTTTAAGATTTTCTCGATTGGATAGGTCTTGTCGATGAGGGTATCGATCAGGTTCTGAGCAGTCGTTTCATCTAAGATCGTTTTGATTCGGTATCCTCGATGCGTGAGTGATCTCGGATCTTGGATTCTAGAGTTTGGGGATTGGTGAATCATCCTGTTGGTAGCTCAGTCTTTCATTCTTTGGAAAGTCGGTTTGAAAGATCTGATTTATAGAAGCTTAGAAAGAATGTTGGTGAAGCGTCCTCTGAAGTTGCGATCGTTTTGGATAGTCCAATTTTGTGCGGCGGATTGAAGTGACTCTCTCTCTTCACAAGGCATTGTGAGCACTCGTTCGATGGTCGCCTCCAGAGCGCTTGGAGTGACAATGAAATTGGTGCCGAGATGGCGGGCTTCTTTTTTGGGTGCGTTGACGAGGATTCCACGCTCTGGGCGAATCAGTTCGTTCATTGGCGGGCCGTCCGTCGTGATGACCAGAGCTCCACAGCTCATGGCCTCGACGATGTAGTGTCCCCAGCCCTCCGAGAGCGAGGGGCAAAGGTGAATGGGATGTTCGTTGAGAAGTTTGACGATATCTTTATCGCTCAAATAGTCAGTAATGAGATTTACGTTTTCGGGCACGCTTTTGGGGGCGTTGTCTTTGTGTTGGAGTAGCGTAAGAGTGGGCCACTCAGGATGTTTTTCCCATTGATCAAGTATGGTTTCAGTTCCTTTTAAACTGCTTTTACCAGCCAAGTGGAGAATGCCTTTTTTCAGGCGAGGGGTCTTTGGTTGGTATAGATTAAGTGAAGTGAATCCGACAAATTGTCCGGACGAATGATGTTTGGAAAAGATTTCCAAAGCATGCAGGCTCTTGCAAAGAATGTGATTGATCTTCTTAAGGCGCGGAAGATGTCGCCTGGGGAATCTCTCTTGGTTGGGGATGAGAATGTTCACCTTTGCCGAAGTAAACCACCGGGGGAAAATGCGCTCCAGAAAGATGTTGGCATCATAGCGTCTTCGCGAAGGAAGCCAGCGTCTCCAAATCGGAATGGCCCGGCAATGATTCACGGTGACGCGATATCCGGCTTCTTCAGCAATCTCTTTGAGAAGGTTTGCATCGCGATCAAGCCCAACGCCATTCGATTGCACAATGATGTTGAGATGGGCTGGCATTGTTAGGACTGGGTTTCGATCTGATCCCAGCTCAGAGGCGTTCCAAAAGGGATCCTTGTGAGCGCCGATTTTCCGATCACGTCAGGAAGATATTTGGGCAGGAGGCCATTGCCGGGTCGAATCGAGCGAACATTGTCATGGGTCAGGGGTTCCCCTTTTTCGATGTCTTTGACTGCGAAAAGTGAACGCCGGAAAGCTCGTGAACTTTTTTGCGCCTCTGTGATTTCATAAGAAACCCGGCCGATGGAAGCGGTGGCCTCGCGGACGGCTTTGACCATTTCAGTAAACTCCTCGGGCTCGAGTGAAAAGTGAGAATCAGGGCCTCCGTCAGCCCGCCGAAAGGTCAGGTGTTTCTCGATAATGGCGGCACCAAGAGTCGCGGCAGCCACCGGGATGGCGGTGCCAAGAGTATGATCGGAAAGGCCCACAGGACAGTCGAACGAGTCACGGAGATCTTGGATCGTGGCGAGGTTCATTTCCTCCGGAGGTGCCGGGTAGGAGCTGACACATCGAAGAAGTGAAAGCTCCCGACAACCCGCCGACCGGGCGATGTCGACCGCTTCTTTGACCTCCTCTTTAGAAGCCATGCCCGTGGAAATAATGAGAGGTTTGCCGGTCTCGGCACAACGACGAATCAAATCGTGGTCGACGATCTCGAATGAAGCGATTTTGTATGCCGGGGCATTTAGTTCTTCAAGCAAGGTGATGGCGGTGGCGTCGAAGGGAGATGAAAAACAGTGAAGCCCTGCTGCGGCCGCTTCATCGAAAAGCTCTTGATGCCATTCCCATGGAGTGTGGGCTTCTTCGTAGAGGTTGTAAAGCCGCCGACCTTCCCACGCACTTCCCTTGCCAACTTGGAACGAAGGTGCATCGCAATCGATGGTGATCGTGTCAGCCCGATAGGTCTGTAGCTTGATGGCATCCGCCCCGGACTCGGCGGCAGCTCTCACCAGAGACTTCGCTTTTTCGATGCTCTGTCCGTGATTGGCGGAAAGCTCGGCGATGATGTAGCAAGGATGTCCTGATCCAATGGGGCGTCCTGAGATTTCGATCGAAGAATGGTTCATGATTTAACGTCGCAACTTCACCCGGTCGCTTTCGGATTGAATTGGATCTTCGACAAAATTTGCCAAGTGAAAAGTTCGAAGCGAAGCCATATTTGAAGTCTTGATCCACGCAATGATGGACTTGCCCGGGAATTTGTTGAGATGAAGCGAACAGGCCCGGTCCACGATGAGCGGGGCGAGCCCCAATCCGCGAGCCTGCGGAGCTAGGGAAAACGATATGACAAAACCTCCGTCGTCCTCATCAAAGCGGAGTTGGCCAAGACGGTTTTCACGGTCGTCATGCACCATGAACATCGTTCGCTTTGAATTTTCGAGTGAACGAGAGAGCCACTCCAGATGATCGTCCCATGGGACCGGATCGGAACTGAAGGACTGCTTCCTTGTGGTCGAATCATTGGCCCATTCCCAAAGAATTCTGGCGTCCTCCAAGGTCGCTTCCCTGAAGCGAATGGAGGGCAATTCCAGAGTGTCGCAGATACGAGAGCTACCTTGACCGTCTACGAGTTGATGCGAGGCGAGAGATAGTTTTGTTCTGGTTTCTTGCGAGCTGAGTAGGAGTTCCAGGGCGTTGGTGTCAATCGAGGTCTCTGACGATGTCAAATCAGCGAGCGGGAGCGCGGCTTGTAGGTCAACAAAGGCATCGCGAATATGATATTGGTTGTCGGCAATCGTTACGAGGCCCATCGGCAGTCCATGATGAGCCATCTCCAGGGAGGTCGTGCTTGGCGTTGTGATGCCGGTGTCCGCCCAGGAATAATGGGGTGCCAGCGAGGAAGGGCGGTCGATCAATTCGATGGCAGGATGATCAAATGAGCGCAATTTCCCATTTTCGGGATACGCTGGTCCCAGAACAATGCGACAGGAAGCACTCTCAAGATCGAGCTTCTGGACTATAAAGTAGGCTGCTTCGAAAGGGTCGGATCCTCCCATCGAAATAAGAATCCGCTTTGCAGTCTGAGAAGACATCATATCTGTGTCTCCCCGGATGAGTTCTTTACGAATGAGGATGTAAGGGGGCCCGGTCAGGAGATGAGACCCGGTTGGTAAATCTGGGTCATCGGCCAGAGGGAAAAGATTGGAATGAATGACACAGGCCGGTTGATGCCAGTTCTTTGAGCCAAAGTCAGAGATCACAGCCGTCTTTGTTCTCTCGGGAACTGGTAGCTCGGCTTGATAGGAAGCATCGAGATGATAGCCGTCGATGATTAGCCAATGAGGACGAAGCTCTGACAGTATCCGCCCGGTCGCAAAGAGGTTTTCTTTCTCTCCAAGATCGATGACCTGACAACCTTCATCGATCAGCCGTCGATTCAGTTTTTCCGGAATGGCACAGGTGAGGTAGAGGCAACGACCTCCGCGAGTGATCCACTCTTGGGCGATAGCCAGAGTGCGCATAATATGACCGATTCCTCCCTCGTGGGAAGCGTCAGCGCGAATGGCAAGACGTGGTCCAAGCTTCATTATGATGTCTCGGTCTCCTCTGCTAGACGATGAGGCCTTGTGTCCTATGTCCAAAGATGTGTCGCGCACCAATAACTCTGGTCTTTCTGGTAGGCAAATCAGAATTGCGCTGCTGCATATGCAATGCTAAGACAGGGTTGAAGTCCTTGTCGAGAATGAAGGTTGTGAGAGAGCTTGCGGAATCCCTCGTGCAACTTGCGGGCGTAGAAATCACAAATTCGGGGTGTGTGAGTGACGGTGGCATAGAACGAGTGTCGGTCCAGAGCTCCCAAATCTAGCATGATCGAGGTCGAGGCCGTGTGGGCAAGATGGCCAGTCCCGGTTGCGTCATTGGCGTTGGCTCTAGTAAGGACCTTCATGAGCGCTTTTCTAAAAGTTCATGGGCCAGCTCAGCGCAGGCCCAATCTTCTGGGGTATCTATGTCTTGGACGCGTTCCCTCGGCAAAATTACGGGAGCGGAGTTGACGGTGAAAACCCCATCGTGCTTTTTCAAGGAGGAAGGACGAAACCAATAGAATTGGCCGGCGTCATGGTAACATTCTTCAAGGTCCTGTGAGCGAAACTGCTCATACCTGGGTTCAATCATCTTCACCCGGCCATCTTCCTTGAGGGTCAGTGCACGTTGAATGGGGAAGGGAAAGGTGGTGATACTAAAAGCGAAGTCGAGCTCGCTATCTGAGTCTATAAGTTGAGCTCCTTTTTTGAGGTCGTCCGGGGTAACGAATGGCGCTGTGGCGTAGATGCAGCAAGCAGACTGTATTTTTAAATCGCTCAACTTCTGATAGGCCTCAACAGCATGTCTTAGGACAGCGAGTGTGGAGGCATGGTCGTCGGCCAGATCATGGGGACGCATAAATGGGGTCTCAGCGCCCCACTTGTTAGCGATTTTTGCAATCTCTTCGTCGTCGGTTGAAACAATAATGGCATCGAAACAACCAGAGTTTATGGCGGCCTCAATGGACCAGGCAATCATGGGCTTTCCGCGAAAGGTACGGATGTTTTTGCGGGGAATTCGTTTGCTGCCGCCGCGTGCCGGAATGATGGCGAGGTTCATCTTAAGAGGGAGTGGAGAGGTTTTTGACGACGCGGATGATACGGTCGAGGTCCGGGTCCCTGAGATCGGGGTAGAGAGGGAGGCTGAGCGCTTCGGAGTAATAAGTTTCCGCTTCCGGACATTTCCCTGGCTGGTATCCGTAGGTGTTTTGGTAGAAGGGTTGAAGGTGAACCGGGATGTAGAGGACCTGTGTTCCAATGCCGGCATCGCGGAGTTGTTGCATTACTTCGCTGCGGGATTTTTTGAGGGCGGGGAATTTTAAACGGATGGTGTAAAGGTGCCAGGATATCTCATTTAGGTCCTCCGGGCGGAGCAGTTGGGGCGTGGTGAGCCAAGGAAGGTCGGCAAAAGCTTCGTTGTAGGCTGCGACGATTTCGCGGCGTCGTGTGATGAAGGTAGGAAGTTTCTTGAGTTGGCTGAGTCCAAGAGCGCATTGCAGGTCGGTGATGCGAAAATTGTAGCCGAGTTCGTGCATTTCGTAATACCACGGGCCGCGTTCGATGCTCCCCTGAAAAGACGATTTGTCCCGGGTCATGCCGTGGGTACGAAGGAGGCGGGCCTTTGCGGCGTAGTCATCGTTATTGGTAACGAGGATACCTCCCTCGCCCGTGGTGAGGGTTTTGACAGGGTGGAAGCTGAAGGTGGTGATATCAGCCCAGGGATGTCCGCCTAGTTTGTAGCTGTTGCCGTCGACTTGGAAGCCGCCGCCGGTGCCGTGACAGGCATCTTCAATGATGACAGCTCCCTTGTCGTGGGCAATGCGAGCGATCTCCGGCATGTTGGCGGATTGGCCGGCGTAAGCTACTGCGACGACGGCCTTGGTGTCGGCTTGCCAAGTGGCTTCGAGTGATTTTGGGCAGAGTGTGTAGGTCTGCGGGTCGATATCACAGAAGTCGGGAGTCGCCCCGACAAAGGCCGCACAATTGGCCGAGGAAAGGAAGGTGTTGGTGCTGGTCACCACACGGTCGCCGGGACCAATGTCGGCGGCAAGCATCGCGAGGTGGAGCGCGGCGGTGGCATTGCAGACAACGACGGCGTGTTTTGCTCCAACGAATTCAGCGAAGGATTTTTCAAACTCTTCGATGAGAGGTCCGCAGGTGAGGAAATCGGATTGGAGTGCCTCGCAAACCGCATCGATATCATTTTGATCGATGTGGTGTTTACCGTAGGGTAGGAAATTCTCCGCCATCTGCTTTACTTATATGGGTGAGAAAGTTGGATCGCAATGTTCGACGATGAGATCGCGTATTTGCTTTACGGTGAGCCAATCGGTATTGTCGCCCGACGAATAGCAGAAGCCTTCGGGAACCGACTTGGCATTGTAGTGCGTCTGGTAGTTCTTAAGTGTTTCGGCGAAGGGGACGCCCATTTGGCTGGGGATGATGACGTAGTATCGGTCTGCCTCGATGGTGTTGGGCGAGTCGCTGGAGGTTATCATTTCCTCGTGGATTTTTTCTCCGGGTCGAATTCCGACAACCTCCTGCTTGCAACTTGGCGCGATGGCGGTGGCGACTTCGGTGATGCGGTAGGAGGGAATTTTTGGGACGAAGACCTCTCCGCCAATGGAATTTTTTACGGCATAGAAGACCATATCAACGCCTTCATCGAGTGAGATGTTGAAGCGGGTCATAGAGGTATCGGTGATGGGCAGGGTGCCGGAATCACGACGGTTCATGAAGAAGGGAATGACCGAGCCGCGCGAACCCATGACGTTGCCGTAGCGGACGACTGAAAAGCTGAGGTCCCGTTCTCCGACCATGTTGTTGGCGGCGATGAAGAGTTTGTCCGAGCAGAGCTTGGTCGCGCCGTAGAGGTTGACTGGGGCGGCGGCTTTGTCGGTGGAGAGAGCGACGACGCGTTTGACATCGGAATCGAGAACAGCCTCGATAATATTCTGCGCGCCCATGACGTTGGTCTTGATGCACTCGAAGGGGTTGTATTCCGCAGTGGGAACCTGCTTGAGGGCTGCGGCGTGGATGACAGTGTCGATTCCTTCGAGGGCCCGCTGGAAACGATCTTTGTCCCGAACGTCGCCGATGAAGTAGCGTAGCTGGGGGAATTCATCCGTCGAGAATTGCTGGGCCATCTCGAACTGCTTCAGTTCGTCACGAGAATAGACGACGATACGCTCTATTTGAGGGTGATCAGTGAGGAGGCGTTTGATGAAGCATTTACCAAATGAGCCGGTGCCACCGGTGATGAGGACGGATTTCCATGGAGTGGGAATTTGCATGAAGTTGACTTAAGTGGTGAGCGGAAAGTTCTTCCGAACAAGAGTTAGGGGGTTGTGGCGATCTTTGCGAGGACAGAGGCGACATTTTTGATGGAAGCCTCCCGTCCAATGCGAGAAATCCTAAAATAAGCTTCATCGGTCACTCCCTGAAGGGTGATTTGATTGAGACGAGCGAGAAACTGGCGAATGTCGTTTTCGGATGAGAGAGGGAAGGTGCCGTCCTTGATTTGCTCGATTGCTTTTTGGATATCTTCCTGAGAATTGACCTTCAGGACTCCTTTGATTTTCTCGCAGAACATTGTGCCAAAGAGAAAGACGGGTTTTTTCAGGAAGACACTTTCCCAGGCAACCGTGCCGGTGATGGCGGCAACCGCAAATGATTTCTGGGTGAGTTCGTGGGAGTTCGCAGTTTGCTCTGCAAAGACGATGTTTTTCTCCTTTTGTAAGGTGAGGTAGAAATTAGGGTATCGTTGCCAAAACCGCTGGGCTGGGTGCTCTTTCACGACCATGAGCATTCCTTCGGGTAGGGCGCGGGAGATGGTTATGATTGTGAGGCATTGGTCAACGTAAATGCCGCCCATCGGAGAGGTGCTGGCCTCCGGTTGGTAGTGGAGAGGGAAGTAGATGAAAGGATCCTTCGGTGGAGCGCTGATTTTGGGGAGCTTTTCATAGATTCGCTTTGGTTTCCGGCCGAAGAAAAATTGAGTGTAGCTATGGATGCGGATGATCCTTTTTTGTTTTTTATAAAATCGTTGCCGGAAGGTCAGCCCCTTACTGCTCATATAGAAGGGTAGCTTATTTTCGGTTCGAAGAATAATTTCTGCTTCGAGGTGTTTAGGGAAGTTTTTATGATCACTTATGTCGATTTCCTTGACGTCATCAATGGGGTCGAAGAGCCCGTCGAGGCTATCGGTGAGGATGAAGGAATCGATGATGCGGGTTTGGAAAAGAAACTGTGACCTGATGCCTAGATAAGAGGCGAGGTGATGGAGGATGAAGTCGAATGGATTGTGGGGAATGATGGAGAAGACGATCTGATTGATACGGTGCTTTGTGAGGATGCTGTAAGCAAAAGTGAGTTGCGCTAGGAAGAGGCGTTTTCGGTATTCATAGCGTCGGTAGGGGGTAGGGCTTTTGTGGGTGCGATCAAGCATCTTCAGGAAGAGCGGTTCAATCGGCCGCATGTGCTCGAGAACTTCTGCCGGAGGAAGAGTATCGTCAGGGTTTCCGCGGAATTGCTCCTTTCGATACCCTTCTTTTTGAGTGAAGTAGGTGTCTCTGAACTCCCTGAGGTAGTCTTTGATAGAAAGGTGGGCTACGAAATCATACTTATACTCTTGAAGGTGCTTAACCATCGACTCTTTGAGGGCGCTTTGGCCAAATCCGCAGAAAAAGACTCGTTTGTTGATGTGGGTTTTCGAGGGCATCACGCGCGGGGTTGGGCTGAGAGGGTGAAGTTTTCAAGCGCCTGAGCGATCCCGGAAGAGTCGTGGTGGCTGATGTGATCCAAGTGGTGGAGAAATTGAGTGAGGTCCTCTTCCGTGCAAATTTGCTTATTATTTTTTAGCGCGGACTCGATGTCGGCGATGCTTCTGATTCGATGAACTCCGGGAAGGTTTTGGTAGAATGCCTGGCCGAAGACAAAGACGCGTTTGTTGTGAAAAAGAGCAGTCCAGCCTAGATCTCCTGCGATGGTGGCAACTGCGAGTGAGTCCTTGATGAGTTGGATGCGATCAAGTCGAGGATGCACGAAGGAAATGTTTGGCTCATCTTCGAGAAGCTCGTAAAATCCGGGGGTCCGGTGGAGGTAGTGGGGCTGATTACTTTCTTGAACGAGCAGGGTGACTCCCTCTGGAAGTGCGCGGGCAGCCATGATGACAGCATAATAAGTGTCGATGAAAACTCCGCTTGCAGGAGTGATCGGGGAGTTCGCTTCATCTTCGAGGGGGAAGTAAACGAACTGAAGTGAATCGGTTGTTTTGACCTTTTTTAGGCGGGTGTGCGCGAGCCAAGAGGGAAACTTGTAGACGAGAGATTCAAGGATGCTGGAGGTGGTTTCGACTCGGGGAGATTTGTGGATTTCTCCAGCTTTCCGTCGGGCTCTTTCTTCGCTCAGGTGGGGCGGAAGTTCTTTTCCTTCGGGGGCGACACCGGGGAGAGCGCATTGAGCGAAAATACCCGAAAGGGTCGACCCAGCTAGGAAGGTGTGGTGCGCTGGAAGGGCGTGTATAAAGTGGTTAGTCAGGCCAAGTTGTTTACCAAGGGAGAACAGAATGAGGGAGCAAGGGTCACTCGGGAAGCGGGAGAAGATAAGCTGCTCGAATTGATGCTTTTTTAAGAATCCGAAAAAGAAGGAGAGAAGCGCGTAGTAGCAATGCTTGCGATATTCGTGTTCTTGAGCGTGGCGTGAATTTGAGGAGATTTGCTCCATCATTTTCATGACGACATTAGCATCGCTTTGGAGCGCTTGAATGAGATGCCTGCCGGGCATGTCTTTAGTGTGATGCTTTTCGTAATCCGTCATCGAGAGTGCTTCCTTTTGGGATAGGAAGATTTGGGCGGTATCTCCGAAGTGGTTGGCACATGAGAATAGACCCACAAGGTCGAATGATTGCGCTTCTAGGACCGAAGTGAGGGACTTGGTTTGGAGGGGGGAGTCAAAACCGCAAAAGAGAATTTTTTTCGGGATGTGTATTTTCTCCTCGAGCATCTTTTTTAGGGGAGGTTTAGCTTTTCCATGGGAAAGATGATGGAAGGGTGGTCGCGCTGCAGGCTCTTGATGAAGCGATTCCATCGCCGGGTGATTTTGCCAGTCTTCACTTGTTTGAAAATATTGAGTGCGGTTACTGTGACTCGATCGCCAAGTCCATCAACGATCATGAGTTTTCGTTCAGACTCATTGAGGTGCTGGAAAAGGATATTGCTCCCGTGAAGATCACCAATCAGGATGAGGCTATCGCTCAGGTAGAGACGGAGCCGGAAGAGGTGCTCGATGATTTCTTCGGCAGTTTCGGGTTGGTTCTCAAGGTAGAAATCAAGTGTTTTTGAGGTCGAGCCATCGTGATCTGCGACGTGCTCGTATAGATGTCCGGCTCCTCGATTGGTGTCACATGTTCCCAGATATCCGGCGACGTGGGTGAGTTCAATTTTCTGACGGTGAAGCTTATTATAGTAAGCGGTATCGGCCCGTTGACGCTTTCGCGCCTTTTTGTGATTTGTGGGCAACTTTATGATGATGGCGCCATCGTGTGGGTGTAAAAAGCACGTGCAGAAGACTCCCTGTCCAATGATTTGGCTTTCGGTTGAGAGGGTGATGGTTTTCTGGTTCACTGTTGCTTTGAATGACCTCGGTCAGAGAAGGGTGACGGGCTGAAGCTATAAATATGAGGTGAAAGGGTCGAGGAAGAAAAGTGGTGTAGCTTTGGGTTTCGATAGGGCAGGTGTTTACCGGATTGACTCCGCGAATGGTATGTTTAGCGCAGTGGGTTTACGACAGAGTGTGAGAACGCTTTAGATGATTTTTGGACCCTACTGGATCAAAATCTGGTTTTGTGGAGGCGCGTCCTGATAATTTTTCTGTTCGGCAGGACTTAGACCGGGGAGGCCAAATTTTTGCGACCGATGGTTACGCACATGGACAATTGATTCCGCTTTCGAAATGGTTCAAAAAGGAGAAGATTTGAGTTCTCCAAAAAAGAAGTAGGAAGCAAAGAGCTGTGATAGACGAAATGCTGAAACAGCGAGAATCAGTGGAGGTCTTAATCTCTCAGGGCTGCCGACTATATGCCCCACTGGGCGGTTGGAGCTGTGAAATGGAAGGGGGAAAGCTAACCCCTTGAGGCATTAGGGGACGCGTTGGGCAGAAACCGGATTGTCTTTCCTGAAGCGTTTTGTAACTTTGGCTCCATAATGAATGGACAGGAGGAGCAGTTGTCACTCGGGGAGTTCGAGGGGCAAGTGTCGGCTGGATTTGAGGAGGCGTTCAACGAGGGTTTTCTTTCTGATTTGTCGGGAAAAATGGCGATAGCATCCGAGGGTGTTCTATCAGATGGTCGGCATCGGGTCGTTGTTCTTCCATTGAACATTAATGGAGAAGAAATTCAGGTTGCGGTGAAGTCCTTTGGTAGTCAGAGAGGATGGAAAGATCGTTATGATCGGAATAAGGGGTCTAAGGCAGCCCGCTCATTCAAGTCGGCAAATTTCTTGTGTGAGAATGAGGTGGGAACACCCGATCCGATTGCTTATTTTGAACGATGGGAGGGGCAGAAGCTAGCCGAGAGTGTTTATATTTCTGCCTTTGTCGAGTCGCTCACGAGTTTTAAGGATTTGCTGATTCAGATTTATCGGAAGGAGTCGGATTGCAGGAATCTTGTGAGTCTTTTGACTCACGTAGCTGGTGCGATACGGAAGATGCATGACGCGGGTTTTTGGCATCGAGATCTGGGGAATCAAAACATGGAACTAAGGGAGCCGGAAGGGGCGGAGTGGGGAGAAGTTCAGTTCGTCGACCTAAACCGAGGCCGGATCAAAGAATCTCTCTCTTTGCAGGAGCGGGCTCAGGATTTTTCCAGGATTCGTCTTCCCTCCGCTTTTCTCGATGTGTTGGTGATGAATTATTGGGAGGGAAAGCCTCCGGCCAAATTTTCGAAGCGAATGAACTCCCTAAGAAATCGTTTTTACTGGTGGGAAAAAACCAGGAAGTGGCGCCACCCTCTGCGCAAGGGTTCAAAAGGTCCCGATATGGATTATCCTGAGGTGCAGGATATATGGATCTGGGATCGTGAGTCCGCCCAAGCTTCCATCACGATGAATCGGGATGAACGAAAGCGCTATTATTCGCGCGGTCGTCACACCAAGGTGGCTGGAGCGGTCCTGAAATCAGGGCGTAAGATTTGGAGGGAATATCAACAAAAACTTCCGCTAGCATTTGCGAACAAGATAGAGTTGAAGGGGCGTTTCGGGATGGCTCTGGAATCGGCTGATCTCGATTTCGGACGGCAGCTTGAGAGTTTGAATAAGTTGGAAGGGATGCCGATTTTGTTGAGATTCTGCCATCATGAGGGCATGGCTCAATGGCGAGCCGGAATTGCCCAAGTGGAGCGTTTGAAGGAGGCTGGTCGAGAGGTCATGATTGCGATGGTTCAGGATCGCAGGGCGGTGAAAGAGAGCGAATCGTGGGCTGAGTTTCTAAAGTTCGTCGTGGGTGAGGTCGGTGGCTTGGCGAGCCAGGTGGAGATTTGTCATGCGGTGAATCGTATGAAATGGGGAGTGCATGGGCCTGACGATCAGATGAGTTTGTTGGAGCCCGTGGTGGAATTACAGAATCGTTATCCGGAAATAATCTTCACGGGTCCGGCGTGCATCGATTTCGAATACCACTACGTTTTGTCAGCTCTTGAGAGCGCACCCGAGGGCTTGCGCTACGGAGCTCTCTCTCACCATCTTTATGTGGACCGGCGCGGAGCTCCCGAAAACTTCCAGGGGAACTTTAGTGCCCTGGAGAAATGTGCTCTTTTGTGCGCGATCGCGAAGGTGATGCCGCAATGCGATGAGCGAGTGGTTATTTCGGAGGTGAATTGGCCAATTGAGGGGACTGGAATTTGGTCCCCGGTGACTGCGACTTACATTGATCCAAGGGCCCCGGAACATCCTCTCAGTGTCTCCGAGCATGACTACGGGGTCTTTATGCTCAGGTATATGGTTATTACGGTTTGCTCGGGTTTTGTTGATCAGATTTATTGGTGGCGGCTGGTAGCTCATGGGTTTGGGCTGATTGATGAGCGAGGGGAGGGTGGTTGGCGCGAGCGAATTGGATTTAAGATGCTCCGCGTCTTTCTTGAGCAATTGGGCACGGCGACTTTCGTAGAGAAACTGGAAACAGAAGAAGAGGTCTATGCTCTTCGCTTCGAGCGGGAAAATGATGAAGTCACGATGATGTGGTGCAATGGACGGATTTTCACCGGCCCCTGGCCGAGTGAGTTTAAAAAAGTGCTTGATGCCTCGGGTGAGGACATCGAGCTAGAAGAAGTGGGCGATTCACCCGTTTATTTGCTCTCCTAAACCTTGCCCACGGCATGGGTTTCGAAGCCGATATTGCGGAGTGGTTCGAGGTCGAGAATGTTGCGGCCGTCAAAGAGGAAGGCGGGCTTGAGCATCTTGTCGAAGATCGCTTGGTAATCGAGTTTGGTAAACTCGTCCCACTCAGTGAGAATAGCGACAGCATGGGCGCTGTCGCAGGCCTCTTCGGCGGAAGAGTGGGTGTGCACTCCGGGATGATCTTCGGGGATTCCGATGTCGGCGCAGATCTGCTGGTGGGATACTTTTGGGTCGTAAATATGAACCTCGGCCTGTTCGTCGAGAAGGTCGCGGCAGATGTAGATTGCGGCGGACTCGCGGGTGTCGTTGGTGTCTTTTTTGAAGGCGAAGCCCAGGAGGGCGATCCTCTTGCCTGCAACGGTGTTAAAGAGGGTGGTGACTATCCGTTTGACGAAGCGCCTGCGCTGGTAGTCGTTCATCTTGATGACCTGCTCCCAGTATTCCGCAACTTCGGTGAGGCCGTAGTGCTCGCAGAGGTAGACAAGATTGAGGACATCTTTTTGGAAACACGACCCGCCAAAGCCGACGGAGGATTTTAGGAATTTTGGTCCAATGCGGGAATCTGTTCCCACGGCTCGAGCTACTTCATCGATATTCGCTTCGGTGGCCTCGCAGAGTGCCGAGATGGCGTTGATGGAGGAGATTCGCTGAGCAAGAAAGGCGTTGGCAGTAAGTTTGGAAAGTTCTGACGACCAGACGTTGGTGGTGAGAATTTTTTCGGAGGGAACCCAACGGGCGTAGATGTCGAAGAGTGTTTGGATCGCGGCCAGACCTTCGGGCGTTTGGTCTCCACCGATCAGGACACGGTCGGGATTTTGAAGGTCTCGTACGGCGGTGCCTTCGGCGAGGAACTCGGGGTTGGAGAGAACCTGAAATTTAGCCTCGGTGGGGCAGTTCTCGAGAATGGTTTTGATTGTCGAAGCAGTGCGAACCGGAAGAGTGGATTTTTCCACAACAATTTTGTCGGTGGTGGAAACCTCGGCGATTTTGCGTGCGCAGAGTTCGATATATTTTAAGTCGGAAGCTTTTCCTGCTCCGGTGCCGTAGGTTTTGGTCGGGGTGTTGACCGAGATGAAAATGATGTCGGCTTCATCCAAGTGTTTGTCGACGTCGGTTGAGAAAAAGAGATTTCGGTCGCGACATTCGAAGACGAGTTCGTCGAGTCCCAATTCGTAGATTGGGAGATTATCGCTATTCCAGGCGGCGATGCGGTCCGGATTGATATCGACGACGGTAATCTGGATGTCGGGACATTTATTCGCGATCATGGCCATCGTAGGGCCACCAACGTAACCAGCGCCGATGCAGCAAATTTTCATAAGGAGGTGAGGAATAGTCGATTATTTTGGAAGATGAAAGAGAAATATATTATATTTTTATGATGACATCAATATAACATTTATTGGGGAGGAGAAGTGAAAAGTTTTTGCGATTTTTTTGAGTCGCTTTAGATGTATTTCTTCGACGATGAAGGTGTCGACAGGATTTTTTTGATTCGAGATCTTCAGGAGCGCCTGGGAGACCATTTCGTTATTTTGAGAAAGATCGATCTGATGGTGCTCGACCGAGGCGAGGGTTGGGGGGAGGCCCAGGTCGGTGTCTTTGGCAAGCAAGGAAACGATTCTCAAGGGCGAGTCAGGGGTGGTGCCGGCAGGGTACTTGTGAAGGAAATCAAGGGGGCGTGTGCCTTGTAGTTTCCAACGTTCTTGCAGCCAGAGGACATCAGCGGGAGAGCTTCTCCAGGCTTGTTCGAGGCTGTCGGCGCAAGCCTGGGTGGTTGCTTCCGGAATGAGGTGCATATGAATGGTCCAGTGGCAGGGCGCGGAAGTTTCGCAGTGCATGCCTACGAGGGTGCCCTTCGCGCGGCGGGCGAGGAGGGCTGGCATGGGGGAGCAGGTGGTGGGACGTCCAAAGAACATCGCGGGGGCTCCCTTGGAACGGATGCGTTGATCAGAGAGGACACCGAGGATCCCTCCGTCGCGAATGAATTTGGTGAGTTTATGGGTGGAGTATTTTTTGGCGAAGAGATGAAGGCCACGGCGGGCTCTTCGTCTTTTGATGACCCGGTCGATGAGAGGGTTGCTTAGTGGGCGGTAATGGGTGCCGATTTGTGATTTGGTGCCGGTGAGAAAGCCGGTGTGAGCGAGGAGTTCCCAGTTGCCCATGTGGGGAACGACCCAGATAATTCCCTCGGTGCGGGTGGGGTCGGTTACGAGCTCGGAATTCACAAAAGTGATGTGAGAGAGAATTTGCTCGTCGGAGAGGAAGGGGATGCGAAAGGAGGTGAGCATGTTGGCCCCGAAGCGTTCGAAGACGTCGTGGGCAAGTTGATCGAGTTCCTCTTGGGGTTTTTCGTTTCGATAGGCGGTGCAGAGATTCCTAATGACAATTCTTCTGATATTGGGAAAGAGGCGGTATCCGATTCGGCCGAGGAATTCTCCCAGAGAAAAGACGGTGGGTAGACTGAGCAGGCGGAGTGCTTTCTCGGTCGTGCGAAATACGAGGTATTCGAGGCGATGAGAGAGAAGAATGCGAGGCGTTTTTGCCATGGGCTGCGAGAGCGTTAGCCGGAGACCGGGAAAAATCAAGACCGGGCGATCAGCTGATAGTAGTCGCAGAGAGCGGCGGCCTCGTGCTCGGTAGTGTAGTGATCCTCGAGGTGGGAATGACCGGCCCGGCCCATATCGAGAAGTTTTTCGGGATGGGCAATCAGTTTAGCGAGAGATTCCTGGGTGGCGTCGACATCCCCGCAGGGCACGGTAAATCCGTGAATTCCGTCGGTAATGATGTCCTGCCACGCTCCGGCATGTGAGGCGAGGACGGCGCAATTGGAAGCCATCGCTTCGAGGACGGTAAGCCCAAATCCTTCATTCCGCGAGAGGGCGGTGACAAGAGACATTCCCTGAAAAAGTCCGGGGAGTTCGCTGCTGGGGCGGGATCCGTGGAAGATGATGCGCTCGCTGAGTCCGGATTGAGCGACTTTGTCTTCGAGTTTTCTTTGGAAATCGCGGAACTTGGGCGTGGTTTCGCCGACGATAATGAGGGTTGGGTCGGGGTTGTCTTTTAAGAGTGGGATTGCGGAGTCGATGAGGACATCGACTCCTTTTTGAGGACGAACACGGCCGAAAATGCCGATGCCAAATTTTCCGGGGAAGCCGAGTTTTTTCCAAGCGGCGGATTTATCGGCGGGGGGGTGGTAGCGTCCGAGGTCGATGCCATGTGGAATGACGACATCGGGTTTATTTTCAAGATAGGAGGCGGCGGCCGAGCAAGTGGTGATAATGCCGTCCATTTTTCCCATGAGCCAGCGGGTGAAGCGCGAGTGATAACGCTGCGCGGTCGAGGTGAAGACGATCTTAAGATTGGCTCCTAGTTTTCGGGCGGTCAGCGCCTGAATCATTTCATTATTACGTCGAGCGTGGAAGACACGGGGCTCGTCTTTAAGCTTACGCAATTCACAAAAAGAAATGACGGGAACGTCATCGGGAAGATGATGTTTTCCAAGGACGGCGAGGGAGACTTTTTCGCGGACTTTCGGGAGGGTCTGCAGCATTGTCGAGGTCACGCCGGAGAAGCGTGGATTGGAATTGCCGAGAATGACGAGTGGGTCGGGCATGGTAGCTAGTCAGTCTCGGTAGGATCGTGATCCCGGGGTTGGAGACAGAGTCCAATTGTTCCAACAAGGAGGAGATAGCAGGCGAGGAGCTCGAGGTAGCTCTGGACTGTTTCGGGAATGTCATTGTGGTAGTTCTCGCCGAGGGTGGCTTTCCAAAGAAAAGAAGCGCCGAGAAAGCGGGCGAGAATGTAAATCATCATGAAGGCCGAGGCGAAAAACCCGGCGGCGGGATGGGAGGAGAAGTCGTTGAAGAATTGCGGGAAGTGTTTCCGGTGCTGGTGAAAGGTCCAGAGGACGCAAAGGCCAAGCGGGACGTAGAGAATTTCAACCGGGATTTTGATAAAAGGTTCGATGATGGAATCTCCTTCGCCAAGGGCGCCGGCTAGGGAGAAGGCCCCCATGATTTTGTAGAATGGGCCGATGTCGCCGGCGGGACGGGCCGCACCGAACCAGAAGGCGGCGCTAGCGAGAAGGAGGGCGAGTTGGAGGCCTTCGACAGCTCCTTCTTCGGTGGGTAGAACGGGATGGTCCGGAAGCCAGGCGGGGAAAAGGATCGCAACCGAGCCGAGGACGATCAAGCTGGCCGTGACAAGGCGATGTTTCCAGGATCTGGCTTGAGGCTCGCTCATTGGAGGCAGTTTGATCCGATGCGGGGAAGATGCAACTCCTAGTAATTGACCTCCAGCAGTGTGAGACCGTCGGAGGGGGCGCAATGGGGAGATTTTTTGCCTCCTGGTGTATTGACGAAGTCGTAGAGATCATCTTGCCGGAGGTATCCTTGGGCTGCTTGGACGGCGGCTCCGGTGAGGAGTCGGACCATTTTGTAGAGAAAGCCGTTGCCGGTGAAAGTAAGGAGGTAGTCGCCGTTGATTGGTGCAAAGTCGGAGCGGGTGATGGTGCGGATGTAGTTAGTGTCGGCGGTTTCATTGCCGCGATTGGCGGCGAAGGCCCGGAAGTCGTGTTCGCCGAGGTAAACGGAGAGGGCTTGGGTGAGGTCCTCAGGGTTGAGTTGGCGGGGAAGGTGCCAGGCTCTTTTCGCTAGGAAGGGCGGGAGGACAGGCTGGAGACAGAGGTGGTAGGTATAGGTTTTGGACTTGGCGGAAAAGCGGGCGTGAAAGTCGTCGGGCACTTCCTCGCAATCGAGAATACGGATGGCGGGAGGGAGTTTGGTGTTGAGCGCGGGAACCCAGTTGAAGGGGTTCATCGTGAGGTGTTCGGGGGCATCGAAGTGAGCGACCTGCCCGAGTGCATGGACGCCGGCGTCGGTGCGTCCGGAACCGTGGAGACGGGTTGGTTCTTTGGCAACTTCCTCGAGGGCTTTTTCGATGAGTTCCTGGACGGTGACGCTGTTTGGTTGGATTTGCCAACCGGCGAAGGAAGTGCCGTCATAGGCGATGGTGAGTTTGAGGCGCATTACCAACCGAGATAGTCTTTGAGGATTTCGAGGGCCGCCGCTTGGTCGATGACGCACTTTTGCTGTTTTGCCTTGCGACCGGCCGAGCGGAGTTTTTCGGAGGCCGTCACGGTTGTGAAGCGTTCGTCGAAGAGGGTGAGGGGAATGTCGCCGAGATTGGTTCTCAATTCTTTGCCGAACTTGCGGACCTTTTTTGAACTTGTGCCTTCCGAGCCATCCATACGGAGGGGGAGCCCGAGAACGACGGCCTGAATCTTGCGCTCGGTAATGACCTCGAGGATGCGGGGAATGATTTCAGTCCTCCGGCAATCGATTGTTTCGACGGGATGGGTTCCAATGCCAAACTCATCCGTCGCAGCGAGCCCGATGCGGGCGTCTCCGTGGTCGATGGCGAGAATGGGGTGGGTCATTTAACGAGTCGAGGGATCGTGCTGACTGCGGTTGCAACAATAATAGCTCAGGAGAGGGTAAGTATGAGGACGGGTGGGGTGGAATCTTTTCTCATTCAGAGGAGCTCTGTGGGAAGTTTCGGG
>Ga0115013_10000175_pt1 | contig 42079 bp, 33 predicted proteins | sample SouAtlMetagenome_2_FD_88686 | JGI IMG/M metagenome (GOLD analysis project Ga0115013, IMG submission 88686) | Marine eukaryotic phytoplankton communities from Atlantic Ocean - South Atlantic ANT15 Metagenome | ecosystem: Environmental > Aquatic > Marine > Oceanic | place: South Atlantic Ocean...
AGGTTCATCATTAATGTCGTTTCTTGAATTTCGTTCAATAGATTCATGTGGTGAAGCTTCAACATCCTGGAATAAGTTAGAAAGACAAGAAGCAAAGGCACAAATATCGAACATTAGTGTTTTTTGAGATGTACCGCCAAAGATAAAAACGTTGTAAGAACTCAACGTAATCTCTGAAATACGTACTCATAGTGTCTGATAATTGATCATCGAAAGCAGTAGTGAAAAGATAAGACAAGCAAAAGTTGAGAACACAATGTATGTATGGAATAGTGGTCGTATTTGCGGCATCAATTCTCTCGTAATGCAGAATGCTATACTCACTGATTCGGGTTTACAGAAAGTCCCATCTGTGGCATATTTGAAGGTCCGCCACCCATTCCACCCAATCCCAAGCCTGATGCTCGTCGCTGCTGCTCTTCTCGTTTCTGGGCGTAGTGATCTGCCCGGGCAGCTTCAAAAGCTGCACCAGCACCACTTCCAACGTATGGTCTATGCGGAGGCTCTCCACCATTTCCGCCATCCAAACCCAGCGATGGGCCGAGGGAACCGAGCGAACTTCTTCTGTTCATATCATCATTCAGCATGGAGAGTCCCAAGGAAGAACTGCGCCGTTGCTGTTGCATCAAATTGTCCAGGTCTGCAAAGCCCATGCCCAAGCTATCCTTTCTACTTTGCATTGCGGCCGGGGGGACGGCAGCTGCGGCGCCTAAGGAAATCGACAAATGTAGACATTAGTTTGGTGTGATAGGAAGGATACTTTCAAAATCTAGCATTGAGGCTTTATGATAACTTACCTGAAGATTTCTTCGGAGACGAGCCATCATCCTCGTCTCCAGCTTTTCTCCCAAGCCTTCCACTCACGACACGTACTCCAAGACGTTCTAGTTCCTGCATAACCCATTCTCTCGTAGGTTTCGGACGCATAGTGGAGCGCCAAGCCCTTGTCAGAGCTTTCGCACGCGCGCATTTCTCATCTGCTTCCGCTGACGGGAAGGTTCCAAGCGCAATGGTCTTGCCAGCCCACTTTAAGAACGTAAAGAAAAGGGAAGAGAGAGAAAAATGAGAACGACGTTTTGTTACTTAAAATACCAGGTAGTGCATGACGACACCGTGAAAAAGGAACATCATATATGCCTTCAAGCAAAGAACATATAGTTCGAACCTTTGGAAACTCGTTATTATGAGCATTTTAGAATTAAGTCTCAGTCCAAGTGGAAGGGCATATATTAAACCAACGAATTCTTCGAAGGTATGCAAAGGGCATGAAGCAAGAATTGACCATAATTCATTTTGCAGTCATGATAATGCTTACAATCGGCCCGAAGACTCAAAGAGACACACGTTTTTTGATCAGTTTCGAGACATAGTACTGAACTCATGTAGAATGCACGTAAGAATCGCAAACGCTTCGATGACCGTATTGAAGAGAATGGGTACCCGATGCCTCGATGCCTCGGATGTCTCTATTAAAACACCAACTCAATGACCACAGCTCACAAAATTAAATAACGACTGATTTTCAAATTTTATTCCTACCTTCACATGGACCGCCTTTTTCCCTGTTGCTGCCGCTGAACCCGATGTAGAAGCATTTGCGCCTGGTTTTGCGTCCTTGTTCATATCTGTATAATTCACTATTTAAAAACACGGTAGTGATAGAATTGATTGTGTCGGTGCGACGTGTGTTGTGTAGAAAAATGGCCAAAATTCGTGGACGCCAACCTTGATAGAAATCTGTGTATTCGCAAACGCTATGGATTCGTCCCTTTCAATGTTCCGATAAACATATATCTTGACTAATGATTACACAATGGTCAAGTGAGGTCGTTGTTATGTTATGGTCGTTAGCATAAAATCCCTCCAGCTCGTTTACGGCAGCTGCTAGTTCGACGATTTTCTCCTTCAACGCGTATTTTGTACCAATCGTCTACGGCATCTACCTCGTATAAGATTTTTCGCATTGACGGGCGAGAACAGACCATGTCAACTAAACGGCTCCTCTGCTTCCAATGAATGAACTCTTGCAGATGGTCAAAAAGAAGACCTTCCAACACGAATTGAAGCCAATGAAGTTTATAATAAGACAATATTTTGTTGACGCTTCTAGTGCTAGCTTGTCGTAACGTGATAGAACCACATTATTGAAACAGACTCACCAAGAGTGTTTAGTTTGTCTGCGCCACATATATAGCACAACTTTCTTTTTCTCAATGGCCTTCTGCTACCTTCTTGCTTTGCGCTGCATTGAAGAGAAGACAAACAAGTCTATTATAATTAGTTTTATTTATAGAGAACACAAGCACAGAGATAGGAGGTAGTGGTAAAAATCTCTACTGGTATTTCAATACCAAGTTATATTCAAAACTCTATTTCATTACAAGTGATTTTATGAAAGTTTCTGCGTAAATGTGTGCACTGGCTTTTCATGAAATCGTAGCGCCACCACGACCATGTGCAAAGTAGATGATACTGAGATCAGCGATGAGATAATAGAAATGCTCAAAGGACTCCTGATGCTGTCTATTTCTCTTCACGGGTGAACTCGAAACCCCAAACCTCGAGTCTGACTAAATTTTGTCCGCCTCCGCTTCAATCAAAATATGTTGATCAACTCAAGCCAACTCGCAGGAGCAGGTTCTGTTGTCATACCGTAATATATTACGGCAGGTGCGAAAGTGTAGTAGAGTAATGTCCTAGTGCGCTTGAACATGTAATCGATGTTGAATAGATTTGATATCAGGACGGTCGGCGAGAGGGCAAGACTGCTACCCTTTGGCTTTCGTCTTCGTGGGACCGGCATTCTTGTGCTGTTTATCTTTGATTATCGTGTGCCTGAGCTGCTGTTTTGGGAAAATTAATTTAAGAATTCAATTACGGCAGAGTGAGTTGGTGAATAAAAGCGAGGAGGCAAATTGAGAACGAAGACGAAGCAATGGAGTCAAACTATTATCAATGTGCTAGTTGACTTGTCTAATCCATTCTGACAGTAGGAAACAAAATACTGACCTTCCGATGGTAATGGATTGATGGTTCTTGTTTTGATCTTCAAATGATCGTCTTGTTTGTCAACGCGAAAAATGAAAAAGTACGAAAATACCAGGTAACGCCGCTCAAGTCAGTGGCCGCCTGTCCGTCACATACAAACAAGAGCACCCACAAAAACTTCTCTCAATTTTCATTTGTTCGAAAAAATAATCCCCTCGTTCAAAACTTAGATTAGACGCATCATTCTGGGTGTATTGTCAAATGAGAGGATAAAAATCACATTATATTCTGTGTTAACGATGTTGACCGTTTTACCTTGCAAGAAAATAGTCAGTGACATCTTTGTGATAGCTTTTGTCGTCAGTTCGGTCGGACCGTCACACTGCAACGCATTTTCTGTCGTTGAACAATTCGTGGCTAGATCACGGCTATCTTCAACGCCGATGACAGCAGCATTTAGACCATCCAACTCAATTCCTCTCATGGCAACCTCCGCTGAGAAAGAAGAAACGATGACAACGATTGCTGGGGGTAATGATGGCTCGGCTCAACCATATCTATGGAAGACATATGATACTATGATGGAGAACATGATAAGAAGTAAACGCGTGAAGAAAAGAACAAAATGCGATGATAAAAGTATTTCAAAATGTTGTGCTTTCCTACTGTCCCACGAACAAGATCTTTCTCCCGTCCCTGATTTTACGAAACTCGTTGGCAGCGACAAAGATGAGAAAAAGAATATGCTGATATCGTCCCTTAAAAATCAAGCCAATCACTTTCGACAACGCTTCAATTTTACAGATAGTGAGGTCGAAATTATTAGTCGGAGTTTGGCTTACATCGGAGATGACTGTGCCAGGATAATATCACGAAAGAAAAGAGACAAAGACGCTGGCGGCATAGATAGTTCCGACGGTGATGATCCTCGGTTATCTATCGTTAGAGCGTGGCATAAAACAAAAGAGATTGGACACATCTTACAAGAAAATTCAATGAGTACATATATGTTTATTCTCAGCAACAGTGGAGAAGGAAACAATGAAATCGATGCTCTTGTCGACGACGCCCTTTTGGAGGTAATCTCATGCTACCACACAATGTATGAATCTAATGAGAAAACTGTGACTATTCGACTGAAGAGTCTCATGTCGAGAGGAAAAGTAGTTGAAGCCGAAGATATGCTGAAAGCTTTGGCGGCGCAAACAGAAATAAGTGGAAAACATGACAAGGCAGTCGTTCGGCTACGAACGTATATGCCACTGATGGAGCACTATTGTGCGATCGGAAATCTGACCTCTACTTTGAGATTGTATCGACAAATGCAGGCTTGCCCTGGTATACACTGGGATGTTGAATCATATTCTCTCTTATTATCATCGTTGGCTAGATTCGGGTACTTTTTTAGTGATGATAAAAATGAAACCAACGGAAACAAATTTGATACCAGTGACGATGTGAATCTATATGGTCCAATTTTATTTGATTCGCTAGTCTCTGACATGGCAAAGGATATTTTGGAGCTTACAGAAGAGACTTCGAGCGAAATAATAGACTCGTTTCAGATTGGTATGAAAGCCTATTTTGATAAGCAATCAAAATTTGATGACAGTGGTAAGGATCAAGTGCTATCATCCCAAAATTACATCGTAGAACGAGTGAAAATACCAAAAGGAAACGGAACTTGTCCTGTCACTGGTGTGAAGTTACGTCTATTAGCACTTGATGAGTTTCAAAGACAAAATGTACATGACACATTACTAGAAATGTCACAAAGTACTACAGAAGAATGGATGGCTTCGATTCAAGCTAGAAACCAGAAAGAAAGCAATGAAAAGAAAGAAGGGAATACGGAGTCTATACAAGATGAAAATTATGGATATCAAGAACTTCTGAAATTCTCAAAATGGCTCGAGTAAGTTGTTACGCCTTTGATGATCCTTTTGTCGAACGTTGTTCATAAAGTGGTGAGATATCACCAAATATTTTTCACTTCATCATCTTACTTGTTATTTGTTCCAATTGAAACATTGCTTTCTAGTGATCGTGAGGGGAATCTTTTCACTGCAATAGTCGGTAAGTTTGCCAATCATTCAAGAGATTTGGTATTATGGGATCCAAATATTTACTCATTATTTTTACCGATCGTTTTCAATTCATCGATTCGATAGACGGCGCGAACGTAGCATACTATGGCCACAAAGATGTGCATTATAGTACGCTGAAAAAAGTAGTTGAGAAACTACAGGTAATGGGTGAACGACCACTGGTTGTTATGCCAAAAAAGTACACGTTAAAATCGTTTGCTTGTAAACCCAAGTATTATCAAGAATTGACTCAAAAAGACCAAGAAGTAATCGATTGGTAAGGGGAAGGCAAGCTCTTACAAATTCGTGAATTTCAATTATTTACTCAATTTGTCATTTTTTTTTTAAAACTATCTCTTGATTTGTACAAGGCTACAAGAAAACGACATGATGTACATAGTTCCTCGTTTGAATTTGGATGATTATTTCTGGATGCTTGCTAGTGTTTCGAATCAGACAAAATCTTCCCAACGTGATGATCTTCGAATACCTGTAGGAAACGACCAAGGCAGGTTTCCAGGAATGAGACCGATGTTGATTACAAATGACCAGATGAGAGATCATAAGCTTGATCTTCTCGAACCTCGCGAATTTCGACGATGGAGCAGTTGCCATATTGTGAACTACAAAATCCCAGCCTACGAAGAGGATGAATGGGAAGAAGATAGAAAAATTACTTTTCTGCCAGCAGATTATTTCAGTCGTGAGATACAATCCAATCCATGCCAAGCCGAAGAGAAAAGAGTTTGGCACTTCCCGATTGGAAATTCTACAGATTGGCTGTGTGTATCTATCAATCGATGATCAAGACTGAAAATGATATTTACTTTTCATCGTCCCAAACTTTAAAATAGAAATGTTTGATGATTGTAATGTGACGTTACTTAGTTAGGTATTCGTATGCAAAACGCTTCACTTTCATCCCAATCTATGACAGGGAAATGCCAAGTAGTTCCATTTCCATCAGTTGAGTTTCCTTGGATTTCTCGACTATAGAAATCAGCTGTCTTGAAACCAATGTCCTTGTCAATACATTCATCATTGACAAATGCAGAAAATGTGAAGTTGACGATGAAATTACTAAACCAACGACGGAAAAGGCGCGGTTCAAGAAGCGACATTTTATGATCTCTGAGCTTATCATTAGAAATGAGCATTGGGCGATTGCCTGGCCAACGTCCTTCTGAATTATCGGGCGGTATGAATATTTCATCCATTGAAACACTCGCATACATCCAATAGTAGTCATCTAGGCTACCTGTCGGGACTAAAAAGACCTTCCCTTTCGCAATGAGGTCATCGCGAATCTCTATCTCCCTCGGCGATAATCTTTGCTTCACTGTTTGGGTGGCTTTCTGTATTGTAAACCAATCTTGTGAGTACTTCTTTGGTAGTACAACTAAAACATTTTCTCCCATTTGCTCCAGTGCATCCACTACGAATTTAATCTGATGGAAATTGAAAGTGCCTTGTTGAAAATTTTGCATATAATACGCTATGTTTGGACCATCGATTATTGCTGTAAAAGGTTTACCCTTTCTGTTTTGTAGCCATTCTCCAAATTGGTATAGCTTCTCTGCAACATCTGTTTTTGTCGTATTCCGATGACGTTCTTGGTATGATGATGAAACGAGATACAAAAGAGACTCCTGAAAACGTTTTTTCTGGATTTGATCTAAGTTGATGAGTCTCAACTGGGCTCCAGTTCGTGGGCATTTACCCGTCAACTTATCGAGTTGAACACGATTCACGACAAGTTCATCTGGTTTTGCAAGATCATTGTTTGTCGGGACAGATTCCAAAAGATGCAGTTGCTTAATATTCTTTTTTGGGTCATCCCCTTGGAATCCTCGCTGAAAAGCATTATATAATCGTTTGGCTGATGCTGATGAGATTTCAATAGAATGTGCCGCTAGTTCTGACATCAGAATGTTAAACAAGTCTGGGCCACATTTCGTTGAGTACGATAATTCTTCAATTCCACTAATCTCCATCGACTCTCTTCTGCTCATGGATTAGTTTCGACACGAAATATGACATCAGTGTTCGCATCAGAATTATTATCAGAGATCATTTTTTGTGGTTGCTTTCATCAAATCAAACTTACCGTAGAAATCCTTCTTCTGCAATGCATGCTATCATTTGAATATATGTCTCTGTTTGTAAAACTACATTCTCGCTTTCTTTCATTCTTACGAATAGCTTAAATGCTGAGGATACGTCTCCTTGGTCCAAATATTTTTGGAATATTGGAGCATATGTCCGGAAACGGAGATCATCACTGTTCTAAAGTATCAAAGTAATTTCAAATGCAAGCGATTAGGGTCGTGAGTCTTCGTGAAAATCAAAAAGATGATGTCATATATGGACATGACCATCGAGCAATCTAAACAGGCGACGTATTCTTAGGGTGTGACTACTTGATTTAATTTTCACACTCATGTCGTAAAACGCACCGTTCTCGCATCCAGCAACATCTCTGCTTCATTGGCTCTACCAAGCTGGACCAATCTTGAGTCAGAAGGAAAAACAATCAAAACCAAAAATAACACAATGATATCGTAAAATATATGAGTCGAATATGGTTTTGGTGATATTAGGTCGGAGAACATCCATGGAGAGTCTGCCATTGTCAATGTGTTGTTTCTTAACGATTCATTCCTTTAAAATCTCATAGTCCATTGTTTAACATGACTTTTTTTTTCCTGTGCAAGCACTTACCTGCGGACATGGATACCCGTACTTTGCTCTGTTGGTTCATGAAGAAAATCATGACACAGAGCAACTTCGGCTGATACATCGACTTCATCTATTGCGTCATCATTGTCGCCAGCGTTTGCGGACAATGCCGAAGTCCCACGAAGACTACTGAGGAGAGATGATATCGGTTCATCATCTCCTTCATCATCGTCATTTATTCTCTCCCCGCTGAATATTCCCAGATTCTCGACGTTTCTACCTATTGCGAAGAACTCCCGCTTCGGTAGCGAAAATGTTGAGGCAACATAGAGGTAATTGTGAAGAAAATTTTTATTCTTCATTGGAAATCCTAACTCCTTCAGCTTCATCCACGCAATACCTAGAGGTAGGGCAACACTTTTTTTTGCACAAAGACTACCTATTGCGACTAAGGCACCGGTGGCAACGTTGTATTGTTTTTCAGTCCAACAAGCTTCGTTTAAAAATCGTCGTTTTTGGGCATTCAATTCTTCACGAAATTGTATGCTTGTAGATAGTTTTGCTGCTCCATCACCGATATCCTTCCCATCATTACTTAGTCTAGTGTTTTCTTTTGAAATTTCTCCAGCCAGGGCAGAAGCTAATGTCGGTAAATGTGTCTCTACAAGAGGTGTTTTTGAACGAAGAAATTGAATGATCTGGCCAACTTGATGAGTTCGTTCGGCATCATCTTTGCAGATAAACCGTGCCAAAAATTTGGGTCCCTCAATAACTTCATCGACAAGATCGTCGTACTTATCCCATGATTCAACACTACAAGTATAGCGAAGTCCATTCGTTTCCAATGGAACATTGATTTCAGATGAACGGAGAGGAATGAGATCATCTAATGGTATTCTTGTAGTGGTCCCATGTCCTTGCTGTTTATCTTCTTGCTTCCGCTCCATGAGAGTATTGATCTCGTCGAAAAATGATCCCACATCAGCCGTGGGGGCTGCTCGACCTCTGAGGCGTGATGCATGATTGCTATCATCATACGATGGTTTTGGCCGTTGATATTCTCCACCGTTTGACCTCATTCTTGCTTTCGGTTTTTCTCTCACCGTAGGCTCCATAGATTGCTTATTGTTTTTCGTTTTCTCTAGGTTAGCAAAGAATTCGTCCAGCGTCAGCTTTTTCGAGATTTTGGGAACCGTTTTCTTAGAAACGCTGCGAAAGTTATCCCCACGGGAGCTAGCTTTATTGCTGCTGATTTTCTTAGGTATATTTTTGGTTCTTGTTCTTTCAGATGGCTTGTCACTCGGTGTACTTTGTTGTCTACTTTTAGTTGCACGGTTTTTAGACCGATTACTATCTACAGCCCTCAAAAAGGCTGATTTTTGTCGTTGCTCTCCATCATCGTCGTCTTTCCTACCAAGATCACTGAAATATCGATTTGGTCTTACATTGCCATGCAGTGATGGCAATGATGCCGCAATCGATAATGGTGCCAATTTTGTTCCTCTTACCTTTCCGATTGAGTCAGGATACCGGCGATAAGGGAAAATATGCCTGACAAGCTTCATGACGACAAAAGGATACGCAACATAAATGATACATCTATTGTTCTAGCTCAAGTTAGGAGATTATTGCGAATTAGCTTTCACTTTGAGTTGCATCCCTATTGAGCATGGCAATATAAAATTTTCGGATGGTCAAAATCGAACTTAATAAATCGTAATTATGATGTTTGTGGTCGTTGGAGTCGAGTCGTTGTTTGGATTTTATCAAGCTTGAACTCGATTTTCTCCTCCAAGCATTTCAGAGATGCACGATGATCATTGTGTGTTGGGATGGCTAACGGTGGCAGATGAAGATGAAGAAATACAAAGAAAGTCAAATAAATTTAATGTTACAATATAATGCAGCACTGATAGTGCAGAACGGCAAATACATTATCCAATCATTTTTTACAGCAAACTTTCGTTAGATTCAGATTGCTCTCTTTCTAATCAAATTAATAATATGTTTACAGCGAGTAAAATTAGCTTCTTTATGCGGATCATATTCACTTTTCCGTTATAATCTACCAATCCACTAAAACTCGCACATTGGATTGCCAAACGGATAAGTTTGTCAGTCCACCTACTTACTGAAATCGAATAGCCAATGACAAATGTGCGTGTTGTAAGACAGAATCAGTAACAGCAATTTCTTCGCCATCATCGACAAGATCCGATAGGGCTTTATCTAAATTGGGACGGCTTGCAGCGTTCAATGCCGGAGGCTTCTGCATATACAACGTTTTTGTCGAAGTTGTCATGCTTGGGGCCTTGAGCCGGAAATCTCCATCGTTATCAGAAAGTCGTTGCAAAAGTTCATTCAAAGTCATCGTGGGAGGAACAGTCAGTGTACGAACTTTTGAGCTAGAAACGGGGCAGTCTTCCTTGCGCTCATATACGAAGGTGTGACTATAGACACCCTCAGACCCCATATACATCATGTAGGTGTTCAAAGTCTGTGAGCAAAATGTGAGAATTTTCACCGCTTCCAAAACACATGCCGCTGATACAATCGCATTCGTGCTGGCAACAGCTGGAATAATATTCTTTACAACTCCCATTGTCAACATGTATGTTACACCGTCGATGTTGTACTTTGTGGCTCGCTCAAGTGCCCGTTCAAAAACCCATTTCATGTCCTCAGGACTGTCCTTATCCAGCTTCTTGTCGGGGAATTCTTTTGGCCACAACAAAATCGAAGCATAAGCAATACAGTGCTCGGGTTTACGAGGTGTCTCTGCAATTGTACAAAGTGGGAAGTTTTTCTGCGGAGGAAACGCATCAAGGGAGCATTCAAAGCATGAAGTGATTCTTGGAATGATGACACGGGTTTGACCAGCAAATCCTTCTGTCCCTCCGTCGATGATAGGAACAATAGATTCGGGGTCGATCGGATCACCGTCTTCGTCGACTTCTACCAAACCAACCACGGTGGAGTTCAACCACCGTCGGGCCTCTACATTATCGAGTCCTGAAAGGATAACATTAAACCCTGCATAAAAAGATGGATCTTTGTCCTGGATCATACAATGATGCGCGGTCACGTTCATCCAGGGACAGCGTTCGTTGATAAAAGCGGCAGCTACTTGTGCCTTTGAAGATCCCACATCCTTTTGACGGAACAAGAATTGTCTGTTGAGATTTGTAACATCGATGGTATCTAAATCGATGACATGTACATCCTTGATTCCCGACATGGCCAGATCTTTCAACAGCTCGCAACCCAATCCACCGGCTCCGACAACTAAAACCTTTGAGTTTGATAGTAATTCCGACGATGAAACGGAGGGCTCAAATTCACCTATCGGCAATGTTCCTTCTTCGTTCGCAAAAGGAGAGGATCGATTCAATAGCGTTGACAAGGATCCACGTGCCGGAATCACGACTTTCGATGATGCGGATCTCGATTTAGATAAATTAGGCTTGTTTTCGTCCAATTCCTATGTTTTTGTTTCCGCGTTACGTCGCAACGGGGTGTTATATGAAAGGAAATGCGTATTGTGATGTTGTGAGTTGACGATAGTGCAAACACTACAAAGTCAAGAACAATCATGTACGGTATACACGTAATTAACGTACCATAGGGTCATCAATTTTTACGCCATTGTCATTGTCATTTTGATAATCGTGGACTGAGGCGTTTTGCATCATAATATCTTCTTTCGACATCAGGTCCTCCAAGGTTCGTTTCGCCATGACATTAAAATGCAGGAGTGAAATTTTGATCGTTTGTAGTTCGATAAGATTATGTAGCGAATGCAATCTTCCTTGTTGTAGTAAGAGCTACACCTGAAGGATATGAACGAGACGATATGAATTGAGATTCTTCATCTGTTGCAATCCTCGGAGTGGTTTTTTCGTCCAAAAATCTGTCCAAAATTGAGTCGAACTAGTCAAAGTTACAGAAAAAGAACAAGAACGGTAAGTTGGAGCTCTGTTCGAAGCCGGTTTCGCCTCCTTTTCGATTATTTTCGTTCTAGGGCACTCCAGAAAGATACATCTACGATCACCGTCTCAAACAAAACCGCAATATAATTTCTTCCAGAAGGAAAATGATCATTCTGTTTCCTCGGTAGAATAGGAATAGGAATATTTCAATCAAACTCATCCTTAGAGTCTCGATAACACTCTTCTCTGCCGCCGACCTCGTCGTCCTTCGATGTATTATTGGAGTTCGTCAACCTGATTTGGGCGCGACACAATGATTGCGGAAGATCAAGATCAAGGATTGGATGCTGTAAAAGCTTGCTTCGAAAACGTTGTAGACGAAAGAAATGATACTTTGCGTTCCAGTGAATGCGCTCCTCGTCAGCATCAAAACGATAATAATTCTAACCTAAATATGGGATTAAATCATCATGATCTATCCCTTCAACCACAAATACATCGTCATCTTTCAAATGGCAATACTTCTTCCGGTATAGCTGGTACGGACCTTCTTCGGCAGCATTTTCTTGCGCAAAATGCGTTAAATTCGCTCCAAGAAACGTGGCTTGAAAATGACGGGGGCACGAATAAAGAAACTTTCTGGCGAAAAAGTTAATCAATTCCATCAATCTTTGAAGCAAATGTCAAACCGTATCAAACAAGCTGGCCCTGCGTATGACGATGCCGTCACGCTTATACAGCAAGCAGCAGAGAAGCTCTTGTTGACAAGTATTCATGATACCACTGCTTCGCTTCGTCGTATGGATGACATTGCCAAAAAAAATCAGTCGATAGAAAAGAGATATCGTAGGAGGCAAATCGTGACAACGAAATTTGTAGGGACATCATTCTGTAGTTCTACACGTAATGCTTCGGAAATACGTAACATATATTAGAAACTTCGAAATTTCTCTTTGTCGAATTATTTGTCTTTTAGTTCACACTATGGTACAGTAGGGTTTCAGTCAGTTCGGTCAATTCTTCCTTCCTTCCAAAGAAAAGTGATAGCCGAATCATTTTGATCTTCCTTCCAACGAAAATCCGAACATATTGCCTGTCTTCCAGGTGTCATAGTTCATTGATAGTTGGCTTAGTTGTTCTTTCGCTTGATTTAAAAATTTTGCACGTCCTGTGTTCGCAATATCATCGAACCAGTTCATTGTGTAACGTATTCCGAACCAATTCCAGAAGTTCAGCGTATTTGCAAGAACAAGACGGTGCAATATGTGTCCCTCAACAGTACCGGTGGCGACATCCAAGCCGATTCGGATCCACCACAAAAGCCAGCTTTTGAACTGGAGAATTTCTCGGGCTTCTTTCACATGCAAGAACCATGAAAATAATATGTCGCCAATATGTGCGAGCAACACCACTGATATGCCGTGAAGTATCCAGGATTTCCTTATCAAAATAAATAGAACGAGAACGGTGTATATTTCCATCGCAAACTTCGACATAAATAAAGTTTGCCTTTTATGCATCTCCGTTGGGAATCCCGGATGCTTTCTCATTGTGACTTTCGGAATACATATCCTTCACGAATAGGAACCTTCATTTACGTCGATGCAAAAAGAATACTGCTAAGAATCAATGAAAACGATGATTTCGAAATCGACGAAGAAAACGATATGACTTATGAAAGTGTGCTTTTCCCGAATCGTGTTGTTCATGTTTGAGGAAGTCGGATTAGGGATAAGTGATTCGAGAATCGAGTACACTGTTCGCCGCACGATTGATGTGACACCTGAGAAAATGAGAATTTCGAATTTCGAAATGTGTGAATCTCATCACTGTTAGTCTTCGCCTAATGAAATATTACCTAGAGATTGCCAAAAGAGGATCTAAGCAGTAGACCTGCTCTTTTTAGAACTACAATGAGCTTCATATCTGCATCACCTGGTAGAATATCGCAACGAATTCGTGGTGATCTTCTGAGGTCTTCGCTTTCGACCATGATTCATATGGACACGGGAAACCACACAATGCATATTACGGAAAGCACGAAAACAAAGCGAATGAACCTTTTCACTGCCATCAATGATGCCCTATCAACTGCACTCAAAACAGATCCAAATTCTATTATATTCGGACAGGGTGAGTATGTCTCGTCTATTTGATCTTACGCAATCGAAACATCAATATGAGTCTTCGGCAATTGTTTCTTACATTTTCCAACGGCATTCAAATTGCTCAAGATGTGGCATTTGGTGGAGTCTTTAGGTGTACACAGGGTCTGCAAGAGAAATTCGGGCCCAATAGAGTGTTTAACACCCCACTTTCTGAAAATGGAATCGCAGGTACGTTTCTCATTTTTGACCTCTTCCGTTTCAAATTTGTCGAATGACTAATTCGTTTATGTTGATGGTTGGTTGGTGAATGAAGGTCTAGCGATAGGATACGCAAGCATATCGGGAGGAACTGCAATCGGAGAGATTCAATTCGCTGATTATATATTTCCCGGTAAGGATGACACTCCAACATATGATTAGTGCTTTTTGTGCCAATTTTGAGTTACTGTAAAGCAAGATCACCAAAATTTAAACAATTACTTATATTCAAAAATTACATTGCTTTCAGCATTTGATCAGGTATGTCTTCCAATGATATCCCGGGAACTGTTGCAATTTCCGTTTTTCATTAAAGGAACTAAATCATCATCATTGTATTTAGATTGTGAATGAAATGTCGAAATTTCGATATCGATCAGGCAATCAATGGAATTGTGGAGGTGTCACTATACGAAGTCCTTGTGGGGCTGTAGGCCATGGTGGACACTATCATTCACAAAGTCCCGAGGCTTTCTTAGCTCATGTACCCGGCATTGTAGTGGTAATGCCGAGAGGACCGAGGGCAGCAAAGGTAACAGATCAAAGTATTTTTGTTTGCGTAATTATACAATATTTATCTTTGACTGAAACGCTTATTTGAAATATTCTAATTGGAAATCTTTGAAAAGGGGCTCTTGCTCGCGTCAATTCGGTCGAAAGACCCTGTTTTATTTCTCGAACCGAAGGCACTGTATCGGGCATCCGTGGAGGATGTACCAGAAGAAGATTACGAAATTGAACTTGGCAAAGCAGAAATTTTGCGAAGTGGAAGTGATGTGACAGTTGTAGGATATGGTAGCCACCTTCGAGTCTTAGAAGAAGCATGTGATTTGGCGATGGAAAACGATGGTATTTCCTGTGAATTAATTGATTTACAGACGATTGTGCCTTGGGACGTTGAATGCATTAAGAAAAGTGTGGAGAAAACGGTGCGTTCGAATTTATTTAAGAGCTCGGTTATCTTCTCGCCATTTTATGGATAACGTTTCTCACAACAATTTGTTTCGAACGGTCAGGGAAAATTGGTTGTTTCACATGAAGCCCCAGTATCTTCTGGATTTGGCGCAGAGATCGTCGCTACAATCCAATCAGAATGCTTTTATTCATTGGAGAGCCCCATTCGTCGCGTGTGTGGATATGATACACCCTTCCCATTGATATTCGAAAAACATTACATTCCAGACAAGCTAAAGAATTATGAAGCAATCAAAAGTGTAGTTTTTAATGCAAATTCAACAAGTGCTTAATACCTATTGTAAGAGTTACACGTTTAGTAGAATGTCAAAACACTGCTTTGCAATGGATGGTCAAAGACTGGCTGTAGTACATCTATCCAGGTCGCTCCCACAGAGCCTCTCGCGTTTTCAGATTCCAATAATAATATGTTCCATCATTAGCTATGGATTTTGTCCAATCCAACGGGAGTATATCTTTCGGGTCAACAGTTTGGTTAGGTAATTCCTTTCCCGTGTTACCATCAATCATCTGGTCAAACGAGGGCAAATCGGTCCACGCAATTCGAGCCTTCTCAAAAAATTCGTCAGGGAGGTCGTTGATAATATTTTGAAATTGAGTTTCGATGTACCAAGCAATCCGTTCCGCTTGATCATCGTGTTCTACGTGCTTTCGAAGGATCTCTTCATCAATGTCTTCATCATCGCCACGATGAGCGTTCTCTCTGTCACTCTCGGGAGCTAGAGATGGGAGCAATAGAATATGCGTCTTCACCGTCATTTTCAAAGCCTCCAACCTCTCGGCTGGGTTTTCCAATAGATCGCCCGAGTAACAATGATCATAGTGAAACATATGCATAAATGAATATTGTTGTACTTTTTTTAAGTTCTTATTGATGAGCATTTCAGTAACTCCATGGGCTCGCATTCTTGATTGACTATCAATCCAAAAAATATCAAATAATTCTTCTTGAATGAGCATAGCTGTGTGCGGGTCTGCCTCGTCAGCTAGAAGACGCTTATGTAAAAACCAAATGTGCATGGTTAATAGAGCCTGGTAGGAGCGAAAATCACGACCAATTCGTCCTGGACCGTACCAACGCCTTACACAAAGAACAAAGAAGTTGTATGTGGTGAGAACGACAAAAACATTGATTGAAAGAAACAATTGGTCGCCATTATTTGATGACATCACGACCACTACCTTAAACTTACGGGTCACTGGCTTGTGTAGTTGCCGCTTGAAACAAAGATTCGGCCATTAGAATTCGATTTTTTTGTTTGGATATCGAATACTTTTGGAACGTGCGCTGTAAAAGAGATTTGTCGTTGATATGTGCATTCCCACTTTCCCCTTGGCTATAACCAGCGGTAGCGTTGATCTCGGTGGAGAATGATCGCACATTGTTGCTTTGCACCGCTACACATTTCCCTGTGCTAAAATTAGCAACAACGTTGCCCCGCCAAGCATTGTTGTTGCGGATTGTCTTGCCCTCCGTCTTTCCGATCGCGTATACATAGTGTTCGAGGGTATGTAGCCGCAGCGCCAAGCGACTAGAAAAGAGACCTGAAGCTCTTGCTGACCCAATCATACTGAGGGTTTGTAGAATATGGTGTATTGAAGGCTCGTCGTTTTATTATAGTTTCACCAAACAATGATTATTTAGTGATTGGAAAGTTCATTGCGAGAACATCTGTTTTTGCATTTTTTTTATGTTGCAGTTTCTTCTTCACGTTTTAAGAATCGGAAAAGAACGCTTCTTCGGAGATTCTTGATTCCCCCTAAATTTTCTTCTTCATCCCCATTTTGAAAATTCAAGAACTGTATGACAGCAACTGTTATGACGTGTTTCCCATCTGTGTTTTGTTTTACTTTCTATTGGTGACTAGATCACCTACAGAGCAGACAGGAATTTCTTCACATGATTATGATGGGTCGACGCTGCCCTGTTCTACATTACATTGCTCCCTCTACAACACATCTAAACGAGAATTAACAATGAAGTCGAGTGCCCTCTTACTGATCCTTTCAGTTTGTATTGGCGCATTTGTGATGCCGCAAAGCGGGGCCTTCGTCCCCGCTGAACGTGGTCGCTCACTTGTTCCGTACACATCACCAACAACTTCTACAGCAACGACAACCCAACTTTTCTTTTTCGGTGCACCAAAGGATGATGGAAGCCCTGGAGACTACGTTTGCAAAGATTGCGGATATGTATTTACAAAAGGACCCAAAGCTTGGGCCGCTTTGGATGGCAAGTACCAATGCCCGCCTTGCGGTTCGCCGAAGTTTCGATTCAAAAAGGTTCCGAAGGGCACATCGTCGGGCAAGGTTGAAGTAAAGAAGGGCTGGTTCGGATAGTCTAGAAAGCATGAACCAATGCAACAAATGAAAGCTGGAACAAACAGTTTACACAGAAATAATTCGGCAGGAAGCTTCGAAGAGAAAGTAAGCCCTCGAAGGAACATGGATTCGGTCCACTGCCTTGACATCCTCATCGTTCAATTATTCCATTCTCCAGCGAGAACAACGATTTGGTAATAGATAACAGATTCAATTGAATCAAACCAATGCTAAAAGAGAATTTTCCTAAAATTTGACTTATTTCAATGATGCTAATCGACCTCACGAACAGTGAAGAGAAATCTTTCTGCAAGATATATCTTCTCGTATAACCCGCAGCATGTGATTTTGTGCCACACCTGCGATTGTCGCCAAAGCACGTGCGTGCACAAAGTCTCCATATCAAAGGAACTCTAATAATCCGGCAACATAGAGTATCTCCTTCGTTTTGCTCTCCAATAATAGAGAGAGAGAAATATACATTGACAGAAGATTACTATCTTCTTGTCGTCTGTACGTTACCCGGAAAACTACCTCCCTACACATTTTTTTAAATCCGCTTTCCCAAGTAACCACTTCATCAAAACAAAGTGCAGCTGGAGGTTCGTCTTCCAAGCAGTCGAGATTATTTTCCCATGGTAGATGTAGCACGAATAATCTCTTCAAACCTGAACTCGAAAAACTATGCGGCGAAACCAGCGTCAATGTACAAATTGTTCTCGTCGCGGCAGCGACAAAAGTCGGTGTTGCTTTTTCTGACTACGTCGATTATCTTTTCATTCTTGACATTTGGAAAGTGCGAGATGATAAATAGCATCGAGAATAACGATAAGGTTAATAAGGAAATCCATGTTGGGTTGGACATGGAAGCGAGAACAGACACAGCAGAATGGGGCCAGGATTCTATGACAACAAGGAGACATGTGGTGACAGTAAATATAGTCAATCCGACACCGAACTTACCAGAACTATTGTCATCTTCGCGGTCTACGAAACATCCGAATCGAATTTGGATTGTTCTTGCTTATCGAGAATCTTGCGAACAAAGCATGGATTTACTGCGAAAATTGAAATATGATGCGATTCCGAAAATCGAATTTAATTACGACGTCGAGAACGATACCAGCATTCTTCGTCCCGAGATCAACTTCGCACCCATGCCAATTGATAATAGTGGCATGGGGGTTGAATTGAAAGAAAATATTTTAAATCGTCTACGAATTTTCCGGCTTCCTTCATTGTTCTTTTTGTGGGATGAAGAACAGGAAGTAGAGAGCACTTTGCGTCTCAACAATATTCTTGCTACAGCCGAAGTATATCGTGGACGATCTGAATCGATACCTGACTTGGTGAATGGAATATATCACTACTTAACACGTCTTCAACTACAAACGCCTTTATCATCAAAAAAGCAAGATTATCACAGAATAAAACATCATGATTTGCCCCTTACGGCTGTACGGGTTGACTCCTTACAAACCTTACGAAATATCGTTAAAAACAGCGATGAACTGAAGTTATTCCAACGTCCTTTGCTTCCGTTGGACCCTGATCTATCGGAGGATGACGATAGGTGGATTAGATATCTTATGGATGATAGCTCTGGTGGTATGAAAACTGGTCTCGATAATGATGCATACCATTTTGGCATGAACGATAGAAATATTGATCACGAGAAATGCGAAGAGGAAAGTAAAGACGAAATGGGTAGCTGTCGACATCATCAATCAATTAGAGGATATGATTATTATGTTGTCATTCAATGTCGTAATAAGATGGGGCAGGGCATTTTCGATAAGAATCGCGACGAAAGGATAGATTCGGAGGCACAGGGATCGAACTCACAAAATTCCACCGTTCTGTTGTATCAAGAATTCAATCAAGTTGCAAAAGTCCTTGGATCACGACGTGATGTCTTATTTTCTGTTTTAGAGCCGGATATAGAAAAACATAATTCAAGCCAGTTGTCTCCATTTTGTGAATTCCAAAGCGACGATGGCCTCATTCAGGTATGGGACTTTCATTCGAAAGACTCTCACGCTGATATTGGGCACGATGAAGCGAAAGAAAAAGCAATCTTTGGAAGATTCTTTAACAATTCAGCCGATGTACCAAATTCATTGGGTCTACGGCTTCGACCAGAACTGATGTGGTTCGATCGACGCATGACAGCTCCTATTGCCTTCCATCCACGGTACCGTCGTCATGCCATTCTTTTTGTTGATCTCCACGATCGATCAAGTGCCGCAAAGACACGAGATGCTATCCGAAGTTTTCGAAATGAATGCCGGCAACTCAAAAGGGAAAAGCAAACGGTAATGGAGCTACCAAATTCGGTGCTTAATCAGTCAGTAGAAGGGATGGTTGATGACTACGTTGAGGAAAATAGTTTTGTATGCTTGGTTGTACCGGTACGTAACCATTGATTTTAGATCTGAATTTGATACGAGTGATCAACCTCGTGCAATTTGAGCTAAATAGTCTTTCTCACTCACCGTTTATGCTTTAGAGTACTGAAATTCGTGTTCTGAACACTTTTGGGTTAGGGTATGTATGGTCATATTTAGATCGTGAAGCTACCAAGCAGATCAGGACCACTCTGTGTCGCAGTCGAACGAGAGAAGGAAACAACGTTCCAGATAACCTTTTATGTGACGCCCGAGAGATTAATCAGCTCTCAGAAACATCACTAAACAACGACTCGAGATTTTCCTCTATTTTACCAACACTACTTGTAACGGATCGACGAAAAGACGGAATAATCCAGCGATATTACTTAGATCCTCCTATTACCCCGAAATCTTTAAGGGAATTTATTCATGAATTTATTCATGGTCAAATCGAACCCGAACAGAAGAGCAGTCATTATGGCGGAGTTAGCTCCCATGCTGAAGATGGAAACCAAACGTTTCCTACCAACAAGCACTTGGTAAATTTGTTGAGTGCAGACTCTTTACCACTTTTTCTGGAAGCGAATCGAGATAAACACGTGTTAGTAGAGCTATACGCCCCTACATGCGGCCATTGTAAGCGTTTCAATCATGTTTGGAATTCTTTAGGAAAATTAATCGATTTTCTCGGTTGGTCTAAGAAGCTGTCAGTGGCAAGGATTGATGTAACGTCAAACGAAGTCATTGTTCCAGGTATGGCTGCAACACGGCTTCCGGATCTTTTTTATTTTGGGATAGGAGTGTCCGAAAACCCAATTCAATACAAAGATACTAGATTCGCGGATCAAGTCGAGTTGGGAAGTATCAGTGATCCCCTTGATCTATTGGAGTGGTGGATGGATGAAGCTGGAGATGCTATCAACGAAGCAGAACTACTGCATGGACTACAATGATTGGTAGTTGTAGGGTACTTTCTAGAACTATTATGAACAAATGCAAAAGATGACTGTCGAAGTAGTCGTCAAATGTATTTAATAAATATAATGAAAAGGTTTCCGTGATCAGCAGTCTGAGCCTTTTGTTGTGATTCGATTCGATTCATATTCGTTGAGATTAGTTCGATTAAAATTACGTTAGTTCCGGCTCGCGCCCGTTGAAAAAACGTTTGAAATTTAAATAAGACCTTTAATTCAGTACGATTAGCAACAGCTTCGGTCCCGCCGTTAAAGCTTTTGTGACACTGCAGAAGCAAATTGCGAATGCATCTATTGTGCTAATGCACCCTAGCGGTATTGAAACGAATTATGAGTACCGAAGAAACCATCAGCGATTACGTTCAGCAGCAATTTGAGGCATTTCAGCTTGCTGAGGTTGATCAAGGCTCGGAAATTGCTGCATCTAGTCGCGTAGCAGCAACCATCGAAAAACATGTTCGTGTCATCGTACTCAACGATGCGATGAGCAAAGTTGGTCTGAACGTAAACGGAGAACCGAATGCTGGGAAAGATCCAGTGGACTCCTCAGAGGACGTTGCCACCTTTCTAATTCCCTTGCTTGTCAAATATTTCGACGCTACCTTGGTCATGGAAATCAATGTGAAAAATCGATGCATTATTCAACGAGTTTTCGACTTGGTTTCGGCATTAGCTTGTAGTTTATCGTCAAAGAATGACAGAGCCATCTATGCTGTTATTGAACGAGCTCGGGGCTTTTCAATGGTTGAACCAGAACTAATTCGGGGCCAAGCATGTGCCATGTTAGGATGCCTCGCTTCTCATCTTATTGGAAAATTGATTCGTCATAAAGACAAGAGGTCATCAAACGACAAAAAAGACATGTTGACAGAGCACTTGTCAAGTATTGAAAAAACTGTCTTTCCTCGGTTGACCGATAAGAGTCAATCTGTGCGCCAAAAAGCTATTCAAGCTGCCGGAATGCTGTTTGGATCACGTGAGTTGGTGCTAGAAACCGATACATTAAACAAGACAAGAGAAGAAGTCCCTAGTTCTAAACTTCTCGAAGGACTCCTTTGGTCTATGTGGCATGATCCATCAGTGGCAAACCGTGTCGAGGCGATACAAGCAGTTCGAATTGATTCTGCTGAAACTCTTGGTCACGTCATAGCTCGGATACGTGATGTAAAAGAAAAGGTCAGAGTTGCAGCAATAAATGCTTTACACGTCAAAGTCGACCCAAGAAGAAAAGAAATTATGACCGAAGAACATTTTCGTGATATTGTCCGTAGCGGGTTAACGGATCGTTGTGAAAGTACCAACCGTGCGACTATGACATTGATTTGCACCAAATGGACAAAAGCAGCACGGTTTTGCCCCGTCGAGCTAATGCGAATGATGGGTGCAACCATGTATGAAGACGAGTGTGAGAAGGCTCTTCAAGTTGTGCTGAAACTAGCACATGCCTCGAACAGCACTGAAAGCAGTCCCATTCTTCATGAACTCAGCGATCCTGAGCTTAGATCTCTGTGTTCTAATGTTGACAAATCTATGGTCAGACTTGTAGATTCAAATGTCGTATTTGATGAATATCAGCTCTTCTACACGCGAATTGCTTGTTCGATTGCAAAAGAATCTTCTGATCTAAGTTTTTCACAAAAGGAAGACCTATTAGCAAAGACAACTCCGGATATTCCCACTTTGTGTGACCTGTTCAAGAAGCACCTAGGTCGCTTTAAGGAATCACTTCAAGAGCAAGATGAAGAATGCATCGATCAGGAATGTTTTGTATGTCAGCAGCTTCTTCAACTAGCTAAAATAGCAGGTCTTCAGGAAGAGGGAAGTCGTCGCCATTTTTCAAACGTGATGAACGCCACCTTAGCAGATCCTGAAACTCCAGAAGAACTGGTTGAAGAGTGTGTCGAAGCCTTGCGAGCTACGTTTGAAAATGATATCGACTTCTTCGATGCAATTTCAATTATTCTCGCAAATCTAACATCTACTGAGGATTCTGATGATGGTAAAGATCATGCACGTATTTTGTTCATCTTCTCAGTCGTTTTAGAAAACGCTCCGCGTTCTTTTTCAACGCATGAACTATTCGATGTAGTAACGAAGATCATTCTCTCATCGGTAACTAATCCAAATGTAATGATTCGTGAGATTGGAATTAGCTGCTTCGCAAAATTGGGGTTGCTATCAAATACATCTACGATACAATCTCAATACAAACCTATTCTTCTGAAAATTGCTGCGAACAAAGAGGAAGCACTACAATGTCGAGGCCAATCACTTTTGGCTCTCTCAGATTGGGCTCTCGTATTTCCAGATACTGTACAACCCTCTCCTGATTCGGTCTCAGTAGATGGATTAACATTATTGTCAGTTGTCAAAGAAATGATTCAGCACGCAAACACAACGCTTGCCACCATAGCAGCAGAAGTTGCAACGAAATTGTTATTTTCGGAACGGGTCCTAGACGAATGCCTACTAGCCTCACTCCTGGTGTTATTTTTGGACCCAAATGAGAAACAAGGAATAGATGAGACTGATGACCACGACATGGATATTAATGAGGTTGGATCTCCTCTGAGACTACAGCAGCTTCTCAGCTTATTCTTTCCAGCCTTTTGTCTGAAATCAGAGAGATGTAGGAATCTACTTCTTGGTTCCATCGAAGAAGCCCTAAATGCTGCGTTGAAATGTTCATCAAATAAGAAAGAGAAAGCTCGTTCTCTAGCATTTCCATTAGCAAAGTTGGTTGAATATGTATTTCACGTGTTGGCTAATAGTGAAGTGATGTCCAACAAAGTTGTCGACGATGGAAATATTGCGGAATCTAATGACAAAAAATTCGATCCATCTCTGTCGGCAAGTCTTCAAGTAGCTAAATTTCTGGTCGAGAATGAACAAAAGCTCAAAGTGACACAACTCAGATCGTTGTGTAAATTTTTGGGGAAAAGAGAGATAAGACTTGAAGACCACGAGATGGTTAAACTGGGAAAACTGAAAGATTTGATGGAAGAATTGTCTTTTCTCGATGACACTTCTAGCTTGAAATCTTTACACTCTTTGACAGAATTGCTTTCGAATGTGAAAGGATATGAAGACAGTGACAATGTGGATGAAGAAACAACATATGATACGGACAGCAACGATGAGACTATTAGCGAGAATAGTACGAATGAAAACGAACTACTAAGTAACAGGGGTACTACGTTCGAGGATAAAGCAATGATGGATAGTATGACGCGTTTGTCGCTGGAAAATAAAGAAAACCCTCCATCCATTGTGAAGACATCCCGGAAGCAGCGAAGGACTAGTCATCTAAGTGATGTTAGCGTCTTGGAATCGCTTTGCAGTCCTAATAAATGAGAGACTACCTAAAAGAAGACAACGAGAATTTAATATCTACATCTTAATGTGTATTAATCTGTGCGAAACAAGTATTAAAGCATCGTTCATGGTAGAAATCATATACATATTTATACTTAGGTACACAAATGCTTTCTGTATCAGAAATCAATTTATATATAGTTCTTAACTAGAGTCGTGTGAATTTACCGTACCCCTTTCAGGCAAATTTACTATTTGTCTTGACGAACAACGAATTGTCTACAGTCTTGACTTTCTGACAAACAAATCAAAAAATTGTTCGTAGTCCTGAAATTCTCTGGTCATGAATTTCAATTCAAAAATGTTTCGAAATGTCTTGACTTTTATCCTAAGACTGTGCAAAAGGTGAAGCCAAAAGTTGTTGGTTTTAAAAATGATCGATATGAGAAGGAATTCAAATACTAAATGGATTTCCACGTCTTTCGCTCAAAGACTTTCATTCTTTCGATCAATTTTCTACTCATTGTTTTCTTCCGACCACGTGATAGTCGCTGAGTTTCGGAATCCTGTGATCCATTCGACGGGTAACACCCTCTGGTGCTGTCGCTTGAAAACATCTTATTTTTCTTGTAGCTTGTATTTTCGCCAAAATCAGATTTCAAATTTCGTTGATGAGATCGACTAGCCTCTATCAAGTCTGGTTTTGACCGTAAAAGTTCAAACATTGTCGTGGCTAATTCTTTCCTTTTCTTTCTCTCTGGCTGGTCCCCGATTCCATCGTTGTTTTTCGAAGTAGGAAGTTGTGAATTTCCGTAGAGGTTCGATTCCCCTGAAGGCGCTTCCATAAGCTCTTTTATATGACGCTGTTTCAATAACATCAGATTATGCAAAAGTCCAATGCCACGACGTCCCTTGAATCCATTATTGCAACAATTTCGATGAAGTGTTGATACCGTATTCGTGCTGGAAGATTTGATCAAACCCGGACTTTCTGGAGGATTTCCTCCGCCAATTAAGCTTAAGACATTAGGGTAAAGTTTGACAGGTATCATCCCTTTACTGCCGCTGAAAAGCGCCGGTGGATAGGCTCTTAATAATGTCTTCATTCCATCGTTCCATGTTCGATTTCCAGCACGATCGGCCAATACTAATGGCAAGCGTCCCGAGCGGCCATGGGGAGTCTGAGCAGCCTGCGGATATTGCTTCAAAAGAAGTCTAATAACCTTATCAAATGAATCGTGGTTACAAGTTCCATCGGCGCTCTTCTTTGAAGATAATGTGCTAAACAAGCTGATAATACTATCAGAAAATACCGATGAGTCTTCGTCAATGCTAGAATTGGTGGATGTGAGCTTTCTGAGCGAAGAAGCTGTAGCCGCAATATGCAATGGCTTAAAAGAGGGGAGGCGTGTAGTATACGTTAAGTTTTTCCGAAAAATACGCAAGTGCATAAATTGAAAAGTCAGTTTGAGTTCATTTTTACGTACCAAATTGCCGTTTTCATCCATTTCTCTGACTTGATGTGGATAAATAGATATGGCCAAACGAATCATTTCTGGCGGACAACCATACCCTGTCAAACCAACAGAAGCGTGGACGATGCGAAATTGTCGCTCATCTGTGTGAGTTGTCTTTTTGTCGACAAACATGTCATCAACTTTGATCTTGTTCATGTCTTTGCTGGATAAACGCTCCTTGCTCCAAGAAGCAGCCTGTGACCAATGCTGTCCTGAAGCGGAAGAATCATCGTCATATTTCTGTGTAGTAGTAGTATGTTCAGTTACAGATGAACTTAGGTTTTGCTGTTGTTGGTGCTGCTGCTTAAATTCCTCTGCTAGAAGAACAACAATTAGTCTTGCCTTTCCCCATAGATGACCAAGATCTGTTTGTAGTGACGATGAACTGCGATGACTATTAGTCGTAGAACTTTTCATTTGCTCTAAAATCTCTATGACTCGTTTCACACGTTCACGGTAACGTCGAAATAGCAATCCGAGAGGAGTCTTGCCCGAAGTATCCTTCCATGTCACCACATTGTAATTATCCTCGTTACGACCAAATGTATCATTCTCCCCCTTTTCCAAGTGGTTCGAAAGAATTATAGCTTTATTTCCTGAAGGTATTGAGGATATTCGATCCGAGGAATTAGCACCAACTGTATGTTGTGAGTCGCAATCAAGCAAAACCGAAATCTCTTCGTCATCTAGGATGTTATCTCCTTTGATATCATCTTTTGTCTCTTGTAGGATGTCAATGAAATCAGTAATTTTGGAGTCGTAATCAAGATGTTCCTCAGCAGTGCTATTTCTTTTCTGCTGATTCATTTCTTCCAGTCTGCGACTCTCTTTGATAGTCTCCTCAAGCAACACTTGAAATGCGACCAAGTCTAAACCTCTATAAGACATACAGGCGTAATGAATGGGCGTTCGATGCATTTTCGACAGGCGAGAAAGGGCTCCTGGATAAAAGTCAATCAATTTTTTCAGAGCCTGTGCATTACACCTGTGACTAGCTGCAATATGAAGGGGTGTCGCCCCCCAAGAATTAGCTTGTGAAACAGCATCTTTCAGAGAAATTAATACCTCAATAGGCGGATCGAGTTGACATGCTATATGTAGAGGCGTGTTCCCGTTGTCGTCAAACATCAAAATTTCTTGTGGGTGTGATTTTGACCTTTGAATAACCGAATTCCAGCGAAACGATTTAACATACAAAAACAGGATACTCTTTGGGTTGTGATGTGTGACGTGGCTTCTGGATGAATTGCCATTCCGAGATCTCCACGACCCGAATGAAGTGTAAACAGGGTTACCACGAAGGTCGGAGATGATATGCCGCATGACAAAGATCAATTAAGAGTGTTTTCCTCGATTTGTTGAAAGAAATTTGTATCGTGCTCACCATCAATGATTGCTGTAGCTTGTGGCACAAAACAGAACTTTTTGAAACCCCACATTTATTTTGTTCTGTGCAAAGATAATTCTTCAATTTCGTGGTGTCAACGCATCATGTCAGCAATGATTGCGACAGGAGAAAAAGTCGCAAGTTAAATATTTTGAATCCCGGATCGTGCGTGAGTTTTGCGGGTGTGTGATGAATCGAAATGAACCCAAAAAATTCGAAGTCAATCTGCACCAAAAAGTAAAATTTCAAACACAATATTTGTTCAAAAATTAAATGCACTTACCATGGGCGACATTGTTTCCAAGTTAGCATTCCCATTTCCCGACAAGGAATGGAGTAGAGCTGATCTCTTGCAGCGCGAAAGATTAAACCAATTGGTATTCTTTACAACAAAATCCGGTTACAAGTAAGGATTTTGGAAGTCGGCTGGGAGATTCTATCATCGCATCGTTGTGTTCATAGCAGCACTTTAGTGTTCGTTTCCTGATAGTTTTTCCTTTTTTCTCTCGTGCAACACTGCAATACGTAGCATTCCTGCCGTACACATTCGCAATGACGAGCGAAAATTCACCATTATTTATTCCCATGGAAATGCCGAAGATGTTGGATTGTCACTTCCGTATTTGGATCAATTAAGTCGATGTTGTGACTGCAATGTCTTGGCCTATGAATATTGCGGGTATAGTATTTCTGAAGGAGAACCATCCGAAAAGAATTGTTACGAGTGTATCGATGCAGCATACCGTTATCTTACGGAGGGGCGAAAGAGCATTGAGGTGGATGGTCAAAGACAACAACATCAATCTTCGGGGGTTGTCGACCCATCACAAATAGTTCTTTTCGGGAGATCACTCGGGACCGGTCCGACGGTGGACCTAGCCGCACGCTTGCTTTCAAAAACTCATGGGGACAAGAACGTTGGGCTTGCCGGGGTTGTTCTCCAATCACCATTGGTACGTGTTGTATAGAGTATCTTGACACAATGCATAGGTACGCCACTTTAGGAAAAATGCCAACAATCATGCTGAAATTTCTTTGCTTTTTTGCTACAGGAAAGTGCGGGTCGCTGCGTCTTGGGGGAAATGGCATCGTATGCTTTGTATCCTTTTGATTTGTTTCGGAGCTACGAGAAGATTGAAAAGTTAGCACCCGTCCCTGTCTTCATAATGCATGGAGTTGAAGATACAGTAGTGCCCTGTTCAAGTGGTAAAGCCTTGTACAAGTCTCTGACAAGCGAGCGAATCCGACTTGCGCAAAATAAGTCCACAAAAACGGAAAGTAAGGAATGTCAGCTGTCCGTAGCGTATGAACCCAAATGGATACCGGGTCGCGGTCACAACGACATGCCTGAGTTCGAATGCATGAATGATGTTACGAAATTTTTACATTTTCTCGAAACGCGACGACAACTCCAAAAATAACGCCGAAGAAGGCTTTTATGTTCCGTATAATTTTAATAGTTTTACATGCCATGGATGTGGTATCAATACAGTAGTGCTATTAATCTGTTAAACTACAATTGTGGGACTTCTTGAGTCGCATCATTTGCTCGGCGACCGGGGCAATTAGAAATTGTGACTGGGATTCGATTTTCGGTATGAATTCCTTGTATTCGGTTCGGACACTCTTACCATCCTGTCGCTGCATATGAGTTGGCATCTCGTACATACCATGACGATGGAAGCATATCAGGAAAAATCAATTGGACAAATATCACCCAAGTCAACCAAGTGGCAGTAACAACGACGGCAGAGTTTCTACCACGCTTCACCCACATTCGTTCTTTTTCTGCTATTTCGTTGTTTGTGTCAGATTCTGTTGGCGTTAAATTTAGAGCGTGAAGAGAATATCGGTAAAGTATCATGTGAGAAGCGAATATGCGATTCAGACAGATGTACAGTTGTATGCCACTTGGGTGCATAGTATTTATATCCATGAGTATAGACCTTACCAGCTATATTTTGTTCCTGTCTTAACATGCCTTGTGCCTCAACACTTCGTTGTTTTCCGTGATAGAAAAGCGCATGGACAATCCAAAGCCACGGGAGACCGCACATTCCTCCATAATAGAATCGCTTGCTGAGTTCGTCATCTCGCAGCTCTTCTGGAGGTGTTGAGGGTGTTGAGGGTGTTGATGGGTCGTCGGGAGATGGAGATGACATGATTTTGATATGTTTGTTCTGTAACTATTAATTCTGTCGTGGTGCTTACAGGAATCGTTCAGAAGTTTGATGAATTCAACCAGAATTGACTCAAATTAAAAATTTCAAGAGCTGAAAATCCTGCGCATGCCAGTTGTTCAATTTTGACGGTTGCCGGAGGAATGTCCGGCTTGCGACTTTTTGTAACGGCTCGATCGACTCTCCGATTCCTATGACTCCCTGAGGAGGTGCGCGATGACACAACGTATGAATCGTACACTAAACGTGGTAGGAACCTTGCTTGAGTGATTCGAATGACTCATGTGGATGACTTTTGCGATGAAAACTTCAAATATTATGAAGAACACTTGGTCTTCTGAGTGCAGCCGGCTTTTCAATTCTTGAAAAAGATTGAATACCACGATGAGCGAGCATCAAGATCTTCGAAACAAATGACGGCTATTACTATTCTACTAATGTCAGATTCAACTAATACAATTACTTTACTATCGCATACTGTGATGTAGTTATTCAACTATGATAATAAACGATATAAGTGTTTCTTCACTATTCTTCACCTTGGGAGTATAAACCCTTCTACCACCGTACAGAGAACACAGTAACAGTAGATTTCGGTGATGGGAACAAATAATAAGTACGAACAACCCCCAGAGGAATTAGAAGCTTATTTCTTCTTCTTGGTGGACTTCTTCTTTGGCGCAGCCTTCTTCTTGGTCGCAGCCTTCTTCTTAGGGGCGGTCTTCTTCTTAGGGGCTACCTTCTTGGTGGAAGCTTTGGCAGTGGCCGTCTTCTTCTTGGCGGCGGTCTTCTTCTTTGGTGCAGCCTTCTTCTTGGCGGCGGTCTTCTTCTTTGGTGCGGCCTTCTTCTTGGCAGGTGCAGCCTTCTTCGCTGGCGCCTTTTTCAAACCCTTCTTGGCATCCGCAGAGAGCTTGTACGATGCCTTGACCTTGATGAGGGTACCGTCAGCAACTCCCTTGGCGAGAGCAGCCTTCATGACGTGCTTCTTGATCTCTTTCTGTAATAGTGTGAAAAAGGGTAGTGGTGCGAGAGATAAGGCTTGTGAGATACTTTCAATGTTCGAGGAGGACTACAAAAAGTCAAAGTTGGTACTTCGACACATCCTACTGGCCGCCCCGTAAAAATTGCGTAGACGTGTTGTGAAAGTGTTGCCACCCGTGGCAATGACAGAAATCAACCGTGGAGTCTACAACTTTGAAGTCATGTTACCACGGTTGTTATCTGCACGCTAGTGGTAGTATAATAGGTTAGGTCGACTCGAGTCAGGAGAAATCGACTTTACCATTTCGGCGGGATGCTCGGAAAACGTGCGGTTTTATTCAAAAAAATTTCCGGCTGCAACCTTTAAGCATGCATATCTCGATAAGGAAAAGAACTATGAACTTACTTTTTCATTGGTTTCGATCCACTTGTTGATGGCGATGAGAGAGGATCCGGTACGGTCCTTCATGTCAAGGATTGCCTTGGAAACGATAGCGAGGGTGGCCATTGTTGATATTTAGATGCTTTCAAAAAAGGTAGTAAAATTAATTTGTGTGAACAAATCGCGCGATTTGTACCTGCACCGTATGCCAAAATCTGCAAAATCAAAACCGGAATTTTCAGATCAATTTTTGCGATCCGGCGCGGCCGCGCCAGATTTTATGTTCATTCCTCGCTCCCAAAAATTCCTTGGCCATTGGCCAAACCAATCAAGTATCCGGGGGCGGCAGCGCCCGGTGGGACAGACCAACAGCATTGAGGAGAATTAAAATAAGCGTTGCCCCATTCTCCAGACAAAAGTCCGATGGTGTACAATGGGGGCAGGGGGGCCTTGCTTACTCACTGGGGACATGGGGCCACCACCCCCACCTGCACCATGGGGGTGCCAGGGCTATAGGCAAGCAGCCTGTTGAGACCGCTGCTATGGCCCCAAGGGGTTCTTGGCACATGGGCCACCACCTGCACCATAAGGATGTCGGAGCCAGACAAGTAGCCTGCTGAGACTGCTGCTGTGGTGGCCCTAGGGGACAGGTGGGGCAGGGGGGCACACCACCAGCCCCCCCAGCTGGGGGCCAGCAAGCCCACCCTGCAAGCTGCCCAGCACCCCCCGCTCGGGGGCCTCTTGGGCCAGCAGGTTGCTGGGGTTGGTTGGTGCCACCCAGGGGGATGGGCTGTTTGGGAGGCGCTGTTTGTGTGGTGTTGCCTCTTGTGGTGGCAATGAGGATGTGCTCCCAAAACCTGGTGTCGCATGAGATTTGCTGGTTCGGATTGCAGCTTTTTGGAGCGCTCCTTGCGAATCGAATCAATCAATCTTCATGATCAATTCACATCTGTTCATATTCTTGGTACGTATTTCTTGTAGGTATACGATTTCACGCTCTGCTTGGTCACCGCGAACCTGTTGTTGAGTTGTGCCTCCAGCAGATTATTATCGTGGAAGATCGTTGCATTAAGGCGAGTTCCAAATACAGCCTCAAAAAAGCTGGGAAATCTTGCAAAAGGAAGAAGTCTACTGCTTGAAAGTACTGATTCTCTTATCATCATGCCACAACAACAACGTGGGAAGTCCCCACGAAGAACAAAACCTAAAAGAACAAAGTCAAGCGACAAAGTCCGAGGGGTTCGCCGTACCAAATCCGGCGATAGTACCTCCTCTCGGAAAAAGGCATCTAACAAAACGCTCGGTGGCGATACCTCGTCACGTAGTGACCGCACCGGAGCATCTAGGTATTCTGATAGTAGTTTGTTGCAAACCATTCCGAAGGAATACTTATCGAAACCTGAAAAGGCTGAGCCGATTCTCTACTACCTTCCAAGAACATCGAGCAATAACAACAGTAGCGAAAGCCAAACTTTGAGCGGTGGAAATATCAAGTCTACGAAGTTCCCAAGCTTACGGGTGCTTTTAGCAGCTGCTCAGGATGATATCAGACTTCATAGAGCTCGTCAACAAGCAGGTAAATATCGAGATCCTAAACTACTATCGTCGTATAAAATCGAAAATGATCAGCTTTGGTTGACCAGACAACAACGTTTGCATGAAAGGGAACTTCTTCTAGGAAAGCTCGATATGGAACGTAGTCTGATTGTAAAGGAATTGTTAGAGGGAAACACAGCTGGATTGACAGCACAAGAGGCTACAGCCATTCAGTTAGCACGATGGCAACGAGCCTTGGAACTCTATATTTACGATCCACCAACTCAAAAGAAAGACCAAAACAATGATGTTCAACACAGATCAAACAAATCAGGTACGGGTGATGGAGGGACCGCAGCGACTTCTCTGACACCCAATGCTCAACAAGATCAGCAGGAGAACAAGCCAAACTTAGACTTTTTGCAACTCTTGGAAAAATTGAGAGAAATTATTGGTGAGGTAAGTCATCGAGAATTTTTCCTCGTTCCATCACGCTTGGGGGGTTTCAAACCAGAATTCTGACAACGGCACTGCATTTATCGTCTTCTCATTTCATATTTTCCGCTTACTTGGTATTGTTTTGTTTTCGCCGTGATATAATCCTACAATGATTCAATTCTATTGAATCTTCATCACTATATGATGCAAAGGAGGATGATATGACAGAATCTTTCAGCCAAGCCGCCAATATGTGCAGCACTTTGGTAGATGTTACTCGTCAAATCACAAAAGACGCTACTGAAGCCGTTTTGGAGGTCGCAGACGCCTATCAAATACGGCTGGAAGCACACGAACTCTTCTGTCGGAATGCTTTGGGAAGAACGGAAGAGATACAGAATCAATTTCGTATTAATGGAAAAGCCGCATTGCAAATCGGCAATCAGTTGGAATTTGCTGAGTCGAAAAGGAAACGCTGCGAATCAGCATCCATGCTCATTCGTCGCTGGTGGTTAATGGAATCTTTAGCGGAACAAGAGAGCATGTCGGGAGAAACTCTTAAAGTAAAGGAGGAAGTGCGAGGGAGTGTACCACTGACGAGTTGCCGAATGGATCCCCTCTTCACAAGACCAGAAAACAGTATCGATGCAAGTCGTGCGCTCAGGCAGTTGCGTCAAGTGGTCAAATCACGTGGCAATGCGGCATCGGCAAACATGCAAACAGGTAAATGGGAAAAGTCTGATGTTACTTCTACTAGACGCTTCGACCTGACAGCTGATCTAATTCGGAGAACTAGTGAAGCCCTAGAAGAACGTCTCTTGAACTCCTTCACTGATATTTACGGTCGGGGTGGAGTATATGAATTCAACACTGCTGTATCCATGACTCAAAAGCATAGAGCCGGGACAATTGCTTGGGAAGAATTGAGGGATATTGCTCACGCATGTTGGTTGTTTGAAGGAGGACGAAAGCTTTATGAAACCTACGTGAATATTGTTGTAGCAACAAGATTACCCGAACTCTTTGACACAAATAAAATAAAACGGATAGGAGAAGAAAAAGATGAGGCACCGACACAGGAAGAGGATTTTGACATTGACACCGCGAGGAGTCAACTCTCGAGCCTTTTCCATCGGGTATCAGAAGTGTTTACGCAAGAATTCCAATTGATTGGATATGTTTTCGATTCAGATGGATCTGATGGTGCTCTAACGGAAAGCATTCCGTTGACAGTTGCTAGAGCATTGTGCGTTCGTGTGATTGGAGATCCCAAAAATGGACTGCAGGCGAAAATAAACAGTTTGTTAGAACAAATTGATCAAAAGAGTGACTTTGACACTGGAACGAAGAAACTCGACACTTTTGTTATTATCCATGACAAGGCTGCAAGTTTATTTGAATTGCTGAAAGATGCTGCAGAACGTTTGGTTCGGGATAAGAATGCTGGTGCTGCGGCAAGAAATGCGGTAGATAGTCTGAAAGTGTTTCTGAATTCTCAAGAGATTTCCCTCAACAATAGCCATCGAGCTGGATACTTGAACTTGGAGCTACGCCTGTTGCATCACGAGTGCTGTGCATCATTAGACCAAGCAGGGTGTATATTGACACGACCTACTCCGATCAAAATCAATCAAACGATTCTTGACAAAGGAATTCTTGAGGAATACCAAGCACCGCTTTTAGCATTGGACAAGAATTCTTTGCGTAGGTCAGGCTTCAATGATATTTTAAGTGGTCCATTGAAATCTAGTGTTTTACGACAACCTCTGATCCACGCTGCTGATTCACTAGGAAGAGCTCGATTGATGTTTGGAAATGGAAGGGGGGTAGGCGACTCTGCGGCTCGTGTGGTTACAAGTATTTACACTCAAATGTGCATGTTTTATGGACAGGCGTTTCTTTATCCAGTTGTCGAGTCTTTGCAAGATATGCTGAAAGTAAATGCTCCAAACCAGGCTCCTCAACTGCCTTTCGATGAAGAACAACCTGCTCATGACCTCGGTATTGATCCTGCCTTTTGGCAAGCCCTAGAACGTATCCACTCGGCAGCGAAGGCTTTTGATCGAGAGTTATGGGCCGAGCCAAGGAAAGGTTCAAACCGTGTGTGGGATATTTTATCATCAAGTGGAGAAGGATCAGAAACTTCAAATAGCGTTACTGTTGCACGTGAATGTCGGGTCGACTTCTTTACAGAACTTGAGACTCGAGGAGAAGATGCCATCCTTCGAGCGTTGGACACTTTGGGTGCCCATATTCAGTGGATTCTAGTGACGGGAAGTGAGGCAGCCTTATCATCTGGTACGGTTAGCCTCTTCAAGTCGGCTGCCGGCAATGCAGGAGGACCGTATGCGATGAGTTCAGGGTCATCCCTGGAAGCTCCCAACAGTCCCGCTGTGAAGTCACTGACTTATTGTCTTCGTGTGCAGTTTGTACACGTCCAGGCTGCGTTGACCCCGCAGTCACTATCTGCATTCTGGTCTGCTTTGTCCATGAGGCTGTATGATGTTCTCGTGACTCGTTTGCTTCAAAATTGGTATGTGTCCACTGTTGGTGCTGTAATTTTGGCACGCGACGTGGAAGCTTTGCGGTCAGTTGCTATGCTTGCGGGTACGAAACATGAACACTGGGATATTTTAAGAGAGCTATTAACGCTATACATGACTCCACCGGACGCATTGAAAATTATGTTGGTTGGCCCAGAGGGAGATCCAAACTCTGGGAAAGGTCTATTCGGCAGTGCAGGGCGAGACCAATCCTTGGTATTTATGAGCCGCAGAGTAGATTATCGCTATAAGACCAATCAGGGTCAGAAAAAAAGCATGTGGGTGACACAAATTTTGAATGAGCTACATGTTCGTGACCCCACCGACTCATACGTCAATGTCGGAATGTTTAGCGCTGGAAGAAAGTAGAAAATGTAGTTTGTAAATTTGTGTTGAGATCAGTGTAATGATTTGAAATTTATCACTCTGCCTGCATATTAGTCACATTTCGCTAGTGTTATTGATTCAATATGCGTGGCGATCATGTCATTCGAAGTATTTATGAGGAGGAAGTGACTTCTGTGCCAAAAACTGATCAACAATCGTAAAACTCTTTCAATGGGTTGGTTACCACTTTACTAGTAGTATGGACTAATTGGATTCACTTGATTTGACAGTTTGAGTGCGTTTTTACGATATCCGATGTTTCCAACAACACGACAAAGATATATTTTGTATTTCTTTTTGAGTTCTTTTAATTATGCTGCCAAGAAACTTGACTAAGTCTATCTCGCTGAGACGTCTCGTTGGAGTGTCTCCTACCGCAACTGCCATAGGCAACAAGTTACGGCTGCTATCAACTTCTGGAAACTGCAACAGATTTCCAACTCCTATCCTTTTTGATTATGAAACGATTAAAAATAACTTGACGGTGGCCGATGCTATTCCCTCCGTCGAAGAGGCTTTTGGTAATCTTGCTAATGGAAATGTTGACGTACCGATGCCGATGCACATCGGTATCGATGAATCTGATATTGCTGGCCCAGGTGATTGCCACATAAAGGGTGGATATATATTCGGGGCGAAAACATTCACAGTAAAATTGGCTTGTGTTAGGTACGACGCAAATGACAATCACATGATATCATACGCAGAAGAGTTCTCAAGTACACTTGATGGAATGAAATTATTTCTGCACATTACTATACTAAGCTTTCTCTAATCCTTTCTTATTATTTCAGTTTCTACAAAAATTTAGAGCGCAACCTTCCAGCTGGATCTGGAATCTTTGTCGTCGTTGATGCTGTGATGGGTTGTCCACTAGGAATTTTCCAAGAGAATCGAATAAGTAAGTTTCTGACAAACAACAGTTTCGAATTCGAGACACTAAACTCCAAACGCCATAGCTTGAAATGAAAAACTGACAAAATTTGATTACCGAACACAAAATTTTGATTGATGTCTGTGTAATTTTCTGATCTTTGCTGCACATTCTACAGTGACGGATTTGAGAACAGGCGCTGGTGGAGCAACTGCCCTAAAATATACGACTCCCAACGATGATAGCAACGTTATTGGATTCATTGGTACAGGCGCAATTGCTCGAAATATGGCTCGTGCTGCGGCTGCTGTTCGTCCAAATTTTACTGGGGTAGCATATGCACTGGATGTTGACGGTGCAAAATCCTTCGCCACCGAGATGTCGGCGGAGTTGGGTGTAAAATTTTCTGTTGCTACTTCCTCCGAAGAACTCTGTGGCCAATCTAACGTAATTTTCACGCAAACAATTGGTTCTGATCACGTGTTGAAACACGAATATCTTCGTAAAGGAACCACAATAATCGCGTCTGGGAGTGACCAACCTACCAAGCAGGAACTTCCAAACGATGTTTTGGCGGCAGCGGACAAGTATGTGGCCGACTTGACCAACCAAACTAGTCGAGTTGGAGGTAAGTGTTGATTAAAAAAATTACATTTCGCCAATTTCTTTAATTTTTTAAGCGCACTCATACAGTATCTGCCATGCTGTACCCCCAAATAGAATTACGTGGGGCAATCGAAGCAGGTGCAATGACAACAGACGATGTCTACGCTGAACTTGGTGAACTTGTTAACGGAACTAAGGCGGGACGAGAAAACGATCAAGAACTTATTGTAGTAGATTTGACCGGAACGGGAGCACAAGATGCAGCGATTGGCCAGGTATGTAGAGCTGTAACAATTTTCTGTAGTAATTATTTTCTTCCATCGACAAGCCACGAACTCGCAAATCGATCTTTTGTATTCTCTTGACGTCTCTAGCCTCTAATGCTTTCCTTTTCTCTCTCCTCAACTTATTCCCCAAAAGGTCGCATGGAATAAGCTGAGCAATCTTCAAAATTAACTAATTTATTCTATTCCATTGCCGAGCATAGATGCGATGTTTAGCATTCTTTCGGAAGTATGGATATCAAGTTATTTCCATTTGGCGTGCAATTTCGTCGTATTGTCTTGTATCTCTTCGAACGTTTCAATAATCATTTTTCGATAGCTACGTGGTTTTGAAGTCGTATCTGTAACTAATGTCTTGGAAATACTTCATACGAAGATGGACTCGCTTCAATGATTGATCTAAGCTCACGATCAGAATTATACATTATGTGAAAGATATAAATAGTAATTTATATATGTATTAATTGTAATGCAGTAGCAAGGCATTTAGATACCTGGCTCTCCACAGATGCAACATTCACAGGTAACTGTCTCACAATCGACAGAAAAGGTTCGCAATGTATTTTGGTACATGTTTTCGCAAATGCTGTTAGACACTTCTCCTTCGAGACTATTGTAGTGCAATGTGACATCTTTCAACTGCTCAGGATTTGCAAGTGAAGATGGAATAGTTCCTGTAAATCCGTTACCATGAAGAAAGAGTTGCTCCAAATTAGGTGCATTACCAAGTGTCGCAGGGATAGTTCCCGTGAAGTTATTGTCATCGAGATGAAGTTTCTTCAAATCCAACGAGCCTAAATTGTCAGGAATAGTACCAGAAAATTGATTGTTTTCACCAAACATGACCTGCAAATTAGGCATCTTTTGAGGAACATCTTGAGGGATTGTCCCTGTAAACTTGTTGAATCCAACATCCCAGTACACCATGTCTTTAAAGCGGAAAAAGTACCCAGGTATTTCACCAGAGAACTGATTGAAAGCAAGTACAAGAGTATCCAGCTCGTTCAATTGTTCGTAATTTGGAGGGAATGTTCCCGTGATTAAATTATCAGCAGCCGTAAATTCGTAAATAGTAGATAAAATCGACAGTTCCGAAGGTAGGGTTCCTTGTAAGCCGTTTCCATGAATGCGGATCATTTCCATTTGTTCGACACGATTACAAGGGTCCAGACCAATCATGTTATACCAGTCACATTCGTGAAGGTCAGACAACCACATGTCGTTTTCCAGCCATTCACCTCCATCCTGTTCACAGAAGAATACTGTCATTGCGTAACGTTGTCGGATACGTTCACCGGTAAATTCTAACACATCCTCCCCAGTTCGTAACCAGTCACGAGCTTTGGTTTGGCAAGTACCAGGAATATCAAACAGTTCAGCAGTGCCAGGTGGGATATGCGGGCCTAGACCATCTGAAACAAGTTGGCAAGCAGGGTCATTTACGCAGGGCGTCAGAGTGCTAGGTTCAGGGAAAAATGCATCTGTAGGGGTCACTTGGTTAGGGTTTTCCAAAGCAAATTGAGGACCGCCTGGAGCTGCCTGTGGCATCGAAGTAGAACCAGTAGCTGCTCCTGCACCAGCAACAGCACCAAGTGCTAACATTGACCAAGTTGCCAAAGGCACACCGGTTACAGGAGGTTCTTTGTTGTCATCCTCTTCTTCGTATTCGCTGACATCGTCATCAGCAATAGGAGCTAATTCCAAATCATTATCGCTTTCAGTAGCAGTTGTTACAGATGGTCTATCAAATGGTCCCTCGGGTCGAGCACCACTCCAGTCATATTGAGGTTCCTCTTTCTTATACCAGGTATTATCAGGCTTATCAGCCGACCAGTCCATATCAGGTGCAGGTTCAGATCTCAATTGAGTGGGTCTTCCTCCTGACCAATCATAAAACGGTTGATCATCCTCAGCCACAGGCGTCAATTCAAAATCATCATCAGTTTCAAATGGTGTAGTAACAACTGGTCTATTGAAAGGAGTATCTTTCTTTGACCAATCATATGAAGGAGGTTGTGAAGAAGCGGAAATTTCTGGTTCGGCAGGATGTCGTTGCCATCCAAATTCAGGATTATCTGAACCCTTTGGACGTCCATCTCGTGGAATTGATTTCACATCTCCTGGTCTTTCAAATGAGTCATCTTCATCTGGTACGCCAGGCACCGGTGTGTTTGGAGTTCTTTGCCAGATCATTTCAGGATCATCCTTGCTTGAAGGCTTGCCATCACGAGGAATAGACTTAATATCTCCTGGTCTGTCATAAACAACATCTTCATCTGGAACTCCAGGAACCGGTTCATTCAGATTTCTTTGCCAGATTGCCTCTGGATAATCTTGATTCAGCGGCTCACCGTCACGAGGAATAGACTTGACATCTCCTGGTCTTTCAAAAATAACATCCTCATCTGGCACTCCAGGAACTGGTTCATTCGGATTTCTTTGCCAAATCATTTCAGGACTTTCTGGGTTTTTGGGTTTCCCGTCACGAGGAATAGATCTCATATCACCTGGTCGATCAAAGATAGCTTCTTCATCTGGAACTCCAGGCACTGTATCACTTGGATTTCTTTGCCAAATTGCCTCTGGATAATCTTGATTCTTTGGCTTGCCATCACGAGGGATGGATCTGATATCTCCTGGTCTATCATAGACCACTTCTTCATCTGGAACTCCAGGCACTGTGTTATTTGGATTTCTTTGCCAAATTGCCTCTGGATAATCTTGATTCTTTGGTTTGCCATCACGAGGAATTGATTTAATATCTCCTGGTCTATCGTAAATGGTATCTTCATCAGGTACTCCTGGAACATTGTCATTTGGATATCTTTGCCAGATCATTTCAGGACTTTCCATATTCTTTGATTTACCATCACGAGGAATTGATCTAATGTCTCCTGGCCTGCTGTAAACAGTGTTTTGGTCAGGGACACCAGGGACATCTTCGTTTGGATTTCTTTGCCAAATTGCTTCTGGATAATCTTGATTCTTTGGCTTGCCATCCCGAGGAATCGATTTGATGTCCCCTGGTCTATCATAGACAACTTCTTCATCTGGAACTCCAGGCACTGTGTTATTTGGATTTCTTTGCCAAATTGCCTCTGGATTTGAATCTTGTCTTGGCTTTCCATCTCGAGGAATTGATCTAATATCTCCTGGTCTGTCAAAAATAGGTTCTTCATCTGGAACACCAGGATATTTTTCTCCAGGTACACGATGCCAAGACGTTTCTGGATTTGAATCTTGACTTGGCATTCCATCTCGAGGAATTGACCTAATATCGCCTGGTCTGTCAAAAATAGGTTCTTCATCTGGAACACCAGGAATACTTGGAGACCGCATCCAATTTGTCAATTCGTCATCACGTTTATTATCGTCAGGTTGGCGACTTCGTGGAATAGAGTTCAAAGCATCAGGTCTATCGAACGGAATGTCATCATCATCATCCTCCTGAGAAGGGCTGAAGACAGACCTTACCCAATCAAGATCGTTTTGTGGCTCTGAATCAACTGGTGAATGACTTTTGGGGAGCAAATCGGAAGTGAATGGTCTAAACGGGTAATTTTCGTCAGGGACGTCAGGGACACCAGGAACTCGATCATCCGGATTTCTTCTCCAGTTCAAATCAACTGGGTTTTCATTGTCAGGTGGCATTCTATCTCGAGGAATCGAATTCAGAGTTCCAACTCTGTCAAGTGGAAGGTCGTCGATGGGACCTCCAGGAACTTGATTATCCGAAGGCATTCTTGCCCACTGGTTTTCTGGACCTTCCATCACGTTCGGCTTACCGTCACGCGAACGCTCTCTCGGGATGGAATTAAGAAAACCAGGCACATCATGTGGTGGTGTGGTTTCATCGTCATGAGGTATGTTTTCAGGGTTTCTATTCCATACATAATCGTCAACTTGATCATCTACCTTCCCATCTGGTTTGGATACAGGATTCACATAAACGTTCCCGAGTCTTTGAAGCATGCCAGGCTCATTCTCTAAGATATCAACTTTGTTGTCTCTTAGCCAATCGAGTGTGTTCTCAATCTCACGGGCTCTGTCTTCAGGACTTTGGGAAGGCTTTTCAGGGAGAAGCTGATCAATTATTGTGAATTCGCCAGTTTCGTCATCGAGATCGTCTTTGCCTTGGCGCATCCATGTAAGGATAGCATCTGTATCTTTCATACGATCTTCTGGTGATCTTTTTGTGATTGGGATCGAAGAAAGTTTCATGAAAGAAGACGGTTCGTTGTCATTCAGATCAACAGGTAATGCATTTCTTGTCCAATCAAGAGCTTTTTCAATATCATTTGCGCGATCCTCAGGCGTCTGACCTCTCTGATGAGGAAGCAACTGTCCAATTGTGCTGAATTCACCTGTTGGGTTAAGAACGTCAGGTTCACCCTCGCGCACCCATCTCAAGATATCTTCGAAATCTTCTTTTCGTTGTTCGGGACTTCGCCTGGAACGAGGAAGAGAACAAAGCATATCGGGCGAATCGAAAGCCTCCGTATCAGCAGGTTTCATGTTATTGTTGCGACACCAATCCAAACATCCTTCGATATCGCGTGCACGATCATCCGGGGATTGATATTTATTTATCGGCAATATTTGATCAATCTTCGAAAATTCACTTGTCGGATAGTCAACGTTTGGCGTCTTGCCGTTCCGAATCCAATGTGCGATATTTTCGAGCTCTTCCATTCTTTCTACGGGTGTACGCTTCGACATTGGTAAGGAAGAAAGCACATTAAATGTACCCGGGTAATCTTCAACAGGATCAACCAATGGCAAATTCTTTGATCTCATCCAGCACAAGACACTTTCAATATCCTTGGCTCTGTCCTCAGGAGCTTGTTTTGTCTTTGGAGGAAGGATTTGATCAACTCTTCTGAACTCATCAGTAGGTGTACCAGGCTCACTTGGTCTATCATGACGGATCCAGTCTGCA
>Ga0115013_10000176_pt1 | contig 42077 bp, 38 predicted proteins | sample SouAtlMetagenome_2_FD_88686 | JGI IMG/M metagenome (GOLD analysis project Ga0115013, IMG submission 88686) | Marine eukaryotic phytoplankton communities from Atlantic Ocean - South Atlantic ANT15 Metagenome | ecosystem: Environmental > Aquatic > Marine > Oceanic | place: South Atlantic Ocean...
AATGTACGCAATTGTAGAAATAGCAGGGCAACAATTCAAAGTTGAAAAAGACCAACAAATCTTCGTTCATCGACTAGAGGAAAAAGAAGGTGCTAAAGTTGAATTCGATAATGTATTATTGATTGACAACAATGGCAAAGTTAATGTTGGCGCCCCAGCTATCAGTGGTGCAAAAGTAACTGCAAAAGTGCTTGACCACGTGAAAGGAGACAAAGTCGTTGTCTTCAAAAAGAAAAGAAGAAAAGGATACAGAGTAAAAAATGGTCACCGCCAAGCTTTCACTCAAATTGAAATCCAAAGTATTGTAGAAAAAGGTGCTACAGCTAAAAAAGCTAATGCTACAACAGCAAAGAAAGAAGTTAAAGCTGAACCAAAAGTATCAGCTAAGGCTCCAGCTAAAAAGGCGCCAGCTAAAAAAGCAGCTTCTAAGGCAAAAACAGCAAGTGCAGCAAAGCCAAAAGCCGCTGCCAAAAAAACTACAGCTAAAAAACCAGCTGCTAAAAAAACAGCAGCTAAGAAAACTGACAAATAGTCTAACAATTAAAACTAAATACTATGGCTCATAAGAAAGGTGCAGGAAGTAGTAAGAATGGTAGAGAATCGGAAAGTAAAAGATTAGGTGTAAAAATCTATGGTGGTCAAGGCGCAATAGCTGGAAACATCATTTTACGTCAAAGAGGAACAAAACATCACCCAGGTGAAAATGTAGGTATGGGAAAAGACCATACTTTATTTGCTCTTACTGATGGTATTGTTCAATTTAGAAAAAAAGCCAATAACCGATCATACGTTTCCATTGACCCTATCAACTAAAAGGTAGCGTATTAATAGAATATTAAACTCCCTGCTTTTCAAGTTAGGGAGTTTTTTTTGAATTAGAATGTTATTTTTGCCTAACAAGAACTAAGTTATGTTACAGATTAGTTATATAAGAGAAAATAGAGAAGAAGCCATCGCAAAATTGGCTAAAAGAGGCTTTGATGCGAAAGCTACCTTTGAAGATATTGTTGCTAAAGACGATTTGAGAAAAGAAACTCAAAATAAGTTAGACGATATCTTAGCTCAATCCAATCAAATAGCTAAAGAAATTGGCGCTTACTTCAAAAATGGTGAAATAGAAAAAGCCGAAGAAGCAAAAGCAACAACTATAACACTGAAACAACAAAGCAAGGCACTTTCAGAAAAGCTAAACCAAGTCAGTGAAGACTTACAAGAATTATTAATCCATATTCCTAATGTACCTCATGACAGTGTGCCAAATGGCAACACAGCCGAAGACAACGAAGTAGTCAAAGAAGAAGGCCATATTCCAAAACTGCATTCAGAAGCCTTGCCACATTGGGATTTAGCGGCTAAGTACGACCTAATAGATTTTGAACTGGGCACAAAAATTACAGGTGCTGGATTCCCCGTTTACAAGGGGAAAGGCGCCAGATTGCAACGCGCCCTCATTAACTTCTTTTTAGATAGAAATACAGAAGTTGGCTATTTGGAAGTGCAACCCCCACACCTCGTTAATGAAGCTAGTGGTTTTGGAACAGGTCAATTGCCAGATAAAGAAGGTCAAATGTATCACGTAACAGGTGATAATCTTTACCTAATACCTACAGCCGAAGTGCCAGTAACTAATATCTTTAGAAATTTTATTGTTAAAAGCGAAGACTTCCCCATTAAATATACCGCTTATACCCCTTGTTTTAGAAGAGAAGCTGGCTCTTACGGTAAAGATGTAAGGGGCTTGAACCGATTGCATCAATTTGATAAAGTTGAAATTGTACAAGTACAAAAACCATCGGACTCCTACCATACCTTAGATGAAATGGTAGAACACGTCACTGAACTGCTAAGGGATTTAGAACTACCTTTTAGAATATTAAAAATCTGTGGTGGCGATATGAGCTTCACATCAGCCCTTACATTTGATATGGAGGTCTATTCAGCCGCTCAAAAACGTTGGTTAGAAGTTAGTTCTATTTCAAATTTTGAAAGCTATCAAGCCAACAGATTAAAATTGAGATACAAAGACGAAAACAAGAAAAACGTTTTGTGTCATACACTGAATGGAAGTGCCTTAGCTTTACCGAGAATAGTAGCCTCAATTTTGGAAAACCATCAGGACGAAAAAGGCATTAGAATACCAAAAGTATTGGTGCCATACACTGGATTTGAATACATCAACTAATGAAATATATCGCACTTTTACTAATCGGAATTTTAACCGCTTGTTCTTCATCAAATTTTGAACAAGAGCAAGAACAAGTCAATGCAGTAATCATACAATATGATAGTCTTTTACAAAGCGTTGAAAATATAAATATTAGCTCATCAGGCCCTAATTTGAAACGTTACAAGGAGGCTCTAGCCTACTCCAAAACTAAGCTTAGTACAAATAAGAAGCCAAGCCTAGAAACAATGACCTACATCAATGATTTGAAGTTGATGAAGCGACAATTTAAGAATGCACCCAATCAAAAGAAAGGTTTTGTAACTAACATCATTAGAAATCAAGAGCAACTACAAAACTTACTTAACGACATTGATAACTCCATTTTCAGCAAAGAAGAATTAAATACTATCATAGTAAGAGAAAAACAAACCTTTGAAGGAATATCAATTCAATTGAATGAGTTTCAATCAGCCTATAAAAATTATGAAATACGTTTCGATAGTCTCGAGCAACTAAGTCAAACCTTCAATTACCAATAAATGAGGTTTACTTTACTCATAACCTTATGCATTTATGCTTTAAACCTATCTGCGCAATCCAGCTCCAGCCTTAAAATTGCTAATAAATATGCCAATAGCAAAAAATGTGATAAAGCCAATGAGATTTATAAAACCTTAGAAACGAAAGTAAATCTACTGAGCTATTATAGTAATTATCTGAAATGTCTTACTTCTGAAGAAAAGTATATCGCTGCTATTGCATTAGTTAAAAAAGTAAAAAAGAAATATCCCAATCAAGCTAAGTACATAGCCGACTTAGGATTCATTTATAAAGCTAAAGGAGATAAAATTCGAGCAGAAAAAGAATGGCAAAAAAGTATTGATGCTATGAAAAGCGGTAGAATAAATCAAGTCACCTCTTTAGCCAATAGCTTTTCAAGAAATAAAGAATACAACTACCTACTCAAAACCTATGAGCGAGGACAAGAGTTGAATCCTAATTATGAATTTGGTTTTCAACTCGCATCGGCATTGTCTAGTGCCGGAAAAACTGAACAGATGATTGATACCTATTTGGACTTAATAGAAAAGAAAGAAAGCCATCTTAATTCTGTTAAAATTCGACTTCAAAACACTTTAGGAAGAACTAAAAGTAGCCAAGATAATTACGATTTATTATCTAAAAAGTTATTATCTCGCGTCCAAAAAAACAACAATAATGCGCTGACCGAATTGCTCATTTGGCTATATATACAATCCAATGAGTATAAAGCTGCTTACATATATACCAAAGCACTAGACAAACGCTTAAGAGAAAATGGTGAACGTATGTTTGACCTAGCCTATATAGCCTATGAAAACAAAGCCTTCAAGCAATCCGTAAAATGCTACCAATACCTCATTGACTTAGGAATTGACAACCCCTATTATATTGACGCTAAAATTTCACAAGTCATTGTTAGCGGTGAAGAACTCATCAACAGAGAATATACCCAAAAGGAATTGCTTTCTCTAAATAATGACTATCAATCTACCATAGATGAACTCGGGATAAGTAAAGATTTGGTTTATTTAATGAAAGACTATGCCAAATTAAAAGCCTATCATCTTTACGAAACCTTAGCTGCTGCGCAAATCCTTGAAGAATGCATTGACCTATTGCCAGAAAGTGAACTTCAAGCCGAATGCAAACTTATGCTCGGAGACATTTACCTCATCAATAATAAAGAGTGGGAAGCTATAATTAAATATTCACAAGTAGAAAAAGCTTTTAAAGAAAATCCTATCGGTCACGAAGCCAAATTCAGACGAGCAAGAGTTGCCTATTTCCAAGGTCAATTCGATTGGGCACAGGCGCAACTCGATGTCCTGAAAGGTTCTACCACCAAACTAATTGCCAATAACGCTATGCAATTATCCCTTCTCATCACAGATAATATGGGCTTAGATACCTCAGCACTAGCTATGCAAATGTATGCTCAAGCAGAATGGCTTATCTATCAGAACAAAAACGATGAAAGCTATCAGCTATTGGACAGTATGCTCACTACATTTCCAGGGCATACACTAAGCGATGAAATACTTTACAAACAAGCTAAAATAGAATTCAATAAGAAAAATTATATCCAAGCTGTAAAACTCTATGAAAAAGTAGCTACTGAATTTTCATTTGATATTCTTGCTGACGATGCCTTATTCCAATGGGCAGAGATACTTGAAAAAAAGCTCAACGACAGTAATAAAGCACAAGAACTTTATGAAAAGATAGTTGTAGACTATTCCGATAGTATATATACTGTAGAGGCTAGAAAACGATTTAGAAAGTTAAGAGGTGACCAAAACGAAGAATTATGATTGTATATAATGTTACTGTAAGTTTAGTAGACCAAAATATTCATCAAGATTGGTTAAAATGGATGAAAGAAACACATATTCCTGAAGTGATGGATACGGGCTACTTTTTAGATAATAAAATATGTCGTTTGTTGGTGGAAGACGAAATTACTTATGCCATTCAGTACACCTGTAAGGATATGGATACGCTTAATGAGTATCAAGAAAAATGCGCTCCACAGTTACAAGAAGAACACAACAAGCGATATAGAGGTAAAATTGGGGCATTCAGAACACTATTAGAAATCGTTCATCAACATTAATTTATGTCTAAGGTAAGAGCAAAAAAACACCTCGGCCAACACTTCCTAAAAGATTTAGGAATTGCTCTTGACATTGCTCATAGCCTAAGTTTAAATAACTATTCTAAAGTGTTAGAAGTAGGTCCAGGTATGGGAGTGCTAACACAATTCCTCATTTCTTTAGATATAGAAACATTTGTGATAGAAATAGATAAAGAATCCGTTTCTTACCTTAAAAAACACTATCCTGAATTAGACAACCATCTTATAGAAGGTGATTTCCTCAAACTTCCGTTACAAGAAATTTTCAAGGAACCCATAGCTATTATTGGCAATTTCCCTTACAACATATCTTCTCAAATCCTTTTCAAAGCTGTAGAACACAAAGATTTAATTCCTGAAATTGTAGGTATGTTTCAAAAAGAAGTTGCCGAACGTATTGTATCACCGCCAGGTAGTAAAAAATACGGCATTATCAGTGTCCTATTACAATGCTATTATGATGTACAATACCTATTTACGGTAGATGAAACTGTCTTTGACCCACCACCTAAAGTAAAATCAGCAGTCATACGATTGAGAAGAAATGACAGAGATAAGTTAGAATGTGATGAGAAAAAATTCATTCAAGTGGTAAAAACAGCTTTCGGTCAAAGGAGAAAGACTTTGAGAAATGCTCTAAAAAGTCTTAACTTGGTGGACGAAAATTCAGCGAGTCAGTACCTTTCATTGAGAGCTGAGCAATTGAGTGTTAAAGATTTTATGAATTTAACTAGCTGTTTTGAGTGATGAAGTTTGAATTAACCAAAGATTTTATTGGCGAGCTAAAGGAACGAATAGAAAATAAAGACCAAAAGTCTATTATTACTAGTATTACAGACTGCCACCCTGCCGATATTGCCGAAATTCTTGATGAATTGGAATTTGAAAACGCTTGTTTTCTATTCGAACTACTTGAAGACAATATTGCTGCCGATGTATTGGTAGAATTGGAAGACGACCTCAGAGAAGAACTCTTAAAAATACATTCTCCCAAAGAAATCGCCGAAGAATTTGTCGATAATATGGATTCAGATGATGCTGCCGACATCATTTCTGAACTGCCAGAAACTAAAAAGCAAGAAGTACTTTCACACCTTGAAGACCAAGATTTAGCAAGTGATATTGTTGACTTACTTAATTACGATGAAGATACTGCTGGTGGTTTGATGGCAAAAGAACTTATCAAGGTAAATAGCAACTGGTCTGTCATGCGTTGTGTCAAAGAAATGCGCCGTCAAGCAGAAGATGTAGAGTTAGTTTATACGATTTACGTTGTTGATGACGATAACGTTCTTTTGGGCACCCTATCACTCAAACGATTATTGCTTACAGACTCCAAAGCTATAATCTCCAATATTATGAAAGAAGACATCATCAAAGTTAGCGCAACCATGAACCAAGAAGAGGTGGCTAATACGATGAATAAGTACGACTTAATTGTGCTACCTGTAGTCAACGATATGAACCAATTGATAGGTCGAATTACTGCTGATGATGTCATGGACATTATGAAAGAGGAAGCCGAAAAAGATTATCAAATGGCATCGGGTATTTCTGAAGATGTAGAGTCTAGCGATACGATTTGGGAAATTACTAGAGCTAGACTTCCTTGGCTATTAATTGGCATGATAGGTGGTCTTTTTGGCGCAAAAGTAATAGGCATATTTGATATTGAAAAAAACTATCAAATGGCATTTTTTATACCTCTCATTGCAGCTATGGGCGGTAATGTTGGTGTTCAATCTGCTGCTATTGTGGTACAAAGTCTAGCTGGCGGAACAAATACTCTAGGGAATATCTCACAAAGACTGATTAAAGAACTCGGTGTTGCTCTAGTTAATGGTATAATATGTTCAAGCATTATTTTATTCGCAGCCTATTTATTAGGCTACAGTCTTTTGTTGAGCATAACAGTGAGTATAGCGCTATTGTCAGTTATCATTTTCGCTGCTTTATTTGGGACATTTATCCCACTTTCTTTGGATAAATATAAAATTGACCCCGCTTTAGCTACCGGACCATTCATCACAACTATTAACGATGTACTTGGTCTATTTATTTATTTCCTTATAGGTCAGCTGATATTATCTATATGAAAAAAGTACTTTTTGTAGATACCGTTCACCCATACCTTTGGGAAGAATTACAAAAAAAAGGCTACTCTTGTGTAGAAGGATACGATCTCTCTGAGAAGGCTATTGTTGAACAACACAAGGATACATATGGTCTAGTTATTCGTTCTCGCATCAGTATTAATGCCAATTTCTTATCGCACTTTAACAAGCTTACTTTTATCGCTCGTGCAGGTTCAGGCATGGAAAACATAGACCTTGATTATGCCCATTCTAAAAACATACATGCTATCAATGCTGCTGAAGGGAATAAACAAGCTGTAGCTGAACATGCCTTAGGAATGATTTTAAGTTTATTCAATAATCTTAATAATGCTGACGGCGAAGTAAGAAAGGGCATTTGGCAAAGAGAAAAAAACAGAGGGATTGAATTGAGTGGTAAAACGATTGGTATTATTGGCTATGGAAATAATGGTTCGGCATTGGCTAAAGTATTAAGTGGATTTGATACTAAAGTACTAGCTTATGACAAATACAAAACAAACTACACTCCAAAATATGCTATTGAAAGTGATATGCAAACCATTTTTAAACAAGCTGATATTCTGAGTTTACACATTCCACTTACAGAAGAAACTCAGCACTTGGTCAAGGATTCATTTTTGAAGCAATTCCAAAAACCCATATACCTAATCAACACATCTAGAGGTGCTTGTTTAGACACTAAATCCCTCGTGACAAACCTCAACTCTGGCAAAGTCTTGGGGGCTTGTATAGACGTCTTGGAATACGAAAAAACATCTTTCGAAAACTTATCGGAACAAACCACAGAATTGAAACAACTGCTACAGTCCGATAAGGTCATCTTCTCCCCTCACATTGCTGGTTGGACGCAAGAAAGCCAACTCAAAATTGCGCAAGTATTATTTCAAAAAATAAAATCCATTGAAAATTAATTTAACACAGTATTAATGGCACATGAGCCTGTTGATTTTTGGACTTGAGCTATAATTGAATTGAACAAATAGGACAACAAGAAGTAATAAATAAGCTTTCATAGCTATAAAATTTGATACTAATCTAAAAAATTAATACACAAATTGAATAGTCTGTCGGCTTTTTTGTTCTACTAATATATTTTTTTTATCTACTACTTTGTCTATGGCAGCTTGGTCGTAGTGTCTAATGGTACACAGTGTTAATTGGTCGTTGTATTGAACTTTAAAACCTTCTTTTAGTTCAGAAATGAGAGCTAATGTTTTTTGAGAATCGTTATCTACGCAAACAGAAAAACTTACTGCTGAGTTTTGCATCATGTTAATGGCTAGTCCATATTTAGCAAAAAGCGAAAAAATATAACTCAAATGGTCTTCCACGATGAAAGATAAATCATTAGCAGAAATAGATATCAAAATTTGATTTTCCTTAATGATAAAAGAAGGCATAAAGGGTTTCATTTCGGCATCTTCAAAGATTACAGTTCCTTCCTCTTTAGGATTGAGGAAAGACTTAACCCTTAGTGATATGTTTTTTTCTTTCAAGGGCTGTATGGTTTTGGGATGTATAATTTTTGCCCCAAAATAAGCTAACTCAATAGCCTCAGCAAAGGATAGCTGATGTAACAACTTAGCATCGTCAAAATAACGAGGGTCAGCATTGAGCAAACCGTCCACATCTTTCCAGATAGTTACTTCTTCAGCGTCCAAAGCAAAACCTAAAATAGCAGCTGTAAAATCTGAACCTTCACGTCCTAAAGTAGTGGTAAAATTTTCTGTGGTGCACCCAATAAAACCTTGAGTCAAAAATGCTCCATTTTCAGCAATGTATTTAGCAATTTGTTGTTGTGTTAATTGCCAATCTATACGAGCATTTCTATAGGTATTATCGGTGCGAATAATATCTCTAGCATCTATCCATTTATTGGCAAAGCCTTCCTGCTCTAAAAAGACACTTACTATTTTGGTGGACAACAATTCGCCAACTGATACAATCTGGTCATATTCATAAGCATATGTGGAAGTTGGCGCATCTTCTATAGCCCATTCTATCTCCACAAATAGATTATTGACTTCATCAAAAATAGAGTGAGACTTATCAAATAATTCTTCTAAAATTGCATAATGATAGTACTTGACGTCATCTAAAGTCGGAGAGTTATTGGCATAATAATCATTTACTACTTTTTCTAGCATATTGGTCGTCTTACCAATAGCTGAAACAACAATAGCAAGAGGCTCTGCACCTTCATTAAGAAGAAGTTGACTAATGTTACGTACACCCTCAGCATCTTTCACAGATGCCCCCCCAAACTTATATACTTTCATTTAATTCAAATGCATTTAATTGTTCCTTGCTAAGTTTTCCATTAAGCCATTCTGTATGTATAGATGCCTTATATTTTTTGTAAAAACGTATAGCATCTTCATTCCAATCTAATACTTGCCAAACCATTCCTTTAACCTCTAATCGTCGTGCAATTCGAATTGTTTCCTCAAATAATTGCGCTCCAACTCCCTGACCTCGATAGCCCTCTTTGACCACAAAGTCTTCTAAAAATAAAAATCGTCCCTTCCATGTAGAATAACGAATAAAATAAAAAGACAAGCCAATTATTTGGCCCTTATATTCGGCTACGATAAACCAATAATAGGGATGTTGTCCAAAGCCATCTTCTTCAAGCTCATCTAAAGTCACACTAACCTCATCAGGAGCTTTTTCAAATTCAGCAAGTTCCTTGATAAGCGCCAATACACTAGGCAAATCAGCTTTTTGACCTTTTCTAATTTTAACTTCCATAATCTAGTGCTCAAAGTTAATTATTTTTGAACGTAATTATTTGTCTAAAAATTCGATATTTGCTAAATAATTAAGCTCCCAATGGCTAAAATAACTACTCTAGCAGAATTTATTACCGAACAACAAGTTTTGAAACCGGAAGCTACTGGCAACTTAACTCGTTTGCTTTATGACATATCCATAGCAGCAAAAATCGTAAATCGAGAAATTAATAAAGCAGGATTAGCTGATATCCTTGGAGAAGTAGGCGAAGATAATGTGCAAGGTGAATCGGTAAAAAAGCTAGATATTTATGCCAATGACGCTTTTATTTCTGCTCTAAATTCGGGTGGACAATGCGCTGCTATTGCATCCGAAGAAAATGAAGAGATCATTATTCTTGATGGGCTGGAGTCCAAAGAAGCTAGATACTTGGTATGTATAGACCCGCTAGATGGCTCTTCTAATATAGACGTCAATGTATCAGTAGGAACTATCTTCAATGTTCTCAAGAGAAAAGAAATCAATAAAGAAGTGACTAACGATGATTTTTTTGTCAAGGGTACTGAACAAGTTGCTGCAGGTTATGTCATTTATGGTTCTTCTACTATGCTAGTTTACACTACTGGAAATGGCGTTAATGGTTTTACTCTTGACCCCTCGATTGGCGAATTCTGCCTATCTCACCCCAACATAAAGACGCCACTCAATGGCGAAATATTTTCGGTCAACGAAGCCAACGAAAAAATAATGCCTAAAGGCGTTAGAAAATATACTGAATACTGTCATCAATTGAATAATGGAAAGCGTACCCATACAGCACGATTTATGGGTTCACTAGTTGCCGATTTTCACCGTAATATGCTGAAAGGCGGTATCTACATTTACCCCAATACCGATGCTGCTCCTAAAGGTCGATTAAGACTACTATACGAATGTGCACCCTTAGCTTGGATTATTGAAGAAGCGGGTGGCAAGGCTTCAGATGGTTTTCAACGAATAATGGATATAGAAGCTAATGACTTACATCAGCGTGTGCCATTTTTTATAGGCTCAACAGAAATGGTTGAAAAGGCTGAATCATTTATGCAGGAGGATTAATTGAAACCTTTAATTTTATCTAATCACTATAAAGACCACCCTTGCTTAAATGCAATGGCGGATTGTTTTAGAGAAAATAATTCTGCAAAATTTCATCTTAAAAATTTAGTTGGTGCTCAAACAGCACTTATTGCATCACACAGTATTCAAAAGATAAGAAGACCTCAACTATTTATTTTTAACGATAAAGAAGAAGCGGCTTACTTTCTGAATGACCTCGAGACACTATTAAACAGAAATGTATTGTTTTACCCTAGTTCATACAGAAGGCCGTATCAGCTAGAAGAAACCGATAATGCCAATGTTCTATTACGAACAGAGGTTTTGAACAGTTTAAACCATCAAAATCTACCCATAATAGTCAGCTATCCAGAGGCAATCTTTGAAAAAGTCATAAGTCAAGAGCAACTTAAAAACAACTCTTTCGATATTAAGCTATCAGATAAGATATCCATAGATTTTTTAAACGAATGTCTGCAAGAGTACAACTTCGAACGAGTTGATTTTGTCATTGAGCCAGGACAATATTCAGTTCGTGGTGGTATCGTAGATGTATTTTCTTTTTCTAACGAGTCGCCTTTTAGAATAGAATTTTTTGACGAAGAAATAGAAAGTATAAGGACTTTTGACATCAATAGCCAAAGGTCTAAAGAAAAACAAAAGCAAATTAGCATAGTTCCTCGATTCCCTATTTTTAGTGACAATGCCCAAGAGAGTATATTAGAGTTTTTACCTAAAAATTCTAAAGTATGGCTAATAGACTGTGACCATACTAAAAACAAACTCAATGAGCTCTTTGAAAAAGCAGAGCAACACTTTGACAATCTTCAAGATAGTCCTCTTAAACACACCCAACCTCAACATATTTTCTTAAACGGAAACATATTCTTAAAACAATTGGCTCATTTTCCTGTAGTTGAGTTTGGGCAACACCATTACTTTAATGCCGATGCTTCTTATGAGTTTCGGTCTTCTCCACAACCCGTTTTTAATAAGCAATTTGATTTACTCATTGAAGATTTAGAAGATGCCCGCGACAAAGGTTATCAAAATTTCATTCTCTGTAATGGCAAGGAACAAATCAATCGTTTTGAAAGTCTTTTAGAAGATTACGATAAAGACGTTCATTTCAAACCTATTCTGTTAAGTTTGAGTCAAGGCTTTGTAGATCATCAATTGAAATTATGTTGCTATACCGACCATCAAATTTTTGAGAGATATCATAAATTTCACCTCAAAAAAAGCTTTGCCGATAATCAAGCTATCAGTCTGCAGCAACTCAATAGTTTGCAAGCAGGCGATTATGTCACTCATATCGACCATGGTATTGGTCGCTTTGCTGGACTGCACACCATAGATATAAATAATAAGAAACAAGAAGCCATTAAGCTATTGTACAAAGACAACGACACTTTGTTTATTAGCATACACTCCCTTCATAAAATTGCAAAATATAGTGGTAAAGACGGAACAGAACCAAAAACTAACAAACTAGGATCGGGTGCTTGGCAAAAGAAAAAAGCGAAAACAAAAAGCCGCGTTAAAACCATTGCTTACGACCTTATTCAATTGTACGCCAAGCGAAAAGAACAGAAAGGTTTTGAATTTTCACCAGATAGTTTTTTACAATATGAACTAGAGGCCTCCTTTATGTACGAAGACACTCCTGACCAGCATAAAGCTACTTTAGATGTAAAAAGAGATATGGAAAGTATTATGCCTATGGATAGGTTGGTTTGTGGCGATGTTGGTTTTGGAAAAACAGAAGTTGCAATTAGGGCGGCATTCAAAGCTGTAGCAGATAATAAACAAGTGGTCGTATTGGTGCCAACTACCATATTGGCTATGCAACATGCCAAGACCTTTAAAAAGAGGTTGCAAGGGTTGCCTTGTAAAGTAGACTATATCAATCGATTTAGGACTACTAAAGAGCAAAAAGCAACTTTAAAATTAGTAGCTGAAGGAGAAGTGGATATTCTTATAGGTACACATAGAATTGTAGGAAAAGACTTTAGCTTTAAAGATTTAGGATTATTAATTATTGACGAGGAACAGAAATTTGGAGTTGCTGTAAAGGATAAACTCAAAACCTTTAAGTCTAATGTAGACACCTTAACCCTAACCGCCACACCTATACCAAGAACCTTACAATTTTCTTTGATGGGCGCTAGGGATTTATCGATAATCAATACCCCACCTCCAAATAGATACCCTGTAGAAACAGAAGTATGCACTTTTGATGAAGAAACTATTCGTGACGCTATCCGTTATGAAATTTCAAGGGGTGGACAAGTTTATTTTGTTCACAATAGAATTGAAAACATTAAAGAAGTCGCAGGACTCATACAGCGACTTTGTCCAGATGCGAAAATTGGCATAGGGCATGGTCAAATGGAAGGTAAAAAGCTGGAAGAACTGATACTTTCTTTTATGGAAAATGAATTTGATGTGCTAGTTTCTACTACTATTATAGAAAGTGGTTTGGATATACCAAACGCCAATACCATCATCATCAACAATGCTAATAACTTTGGACTAAGTGATTTACACCAAATGCGTGGACGTGTAGGACGTTCCAATAAAAAATCGTTCTGTTACCTACTGGCTCCTCCCACCTATTCTCTCACAGCAGACGCTAGAAAACGACTTAATGCCCTAGAACAATTTTCTGAACTTGGTAGTGGGTTCAACATATCTATGCGAGACCTTGATATTCGTGGTGCAGGAGATTTGCTGGGTGCAGAACAAAGCGGCTTTATTAGTGATATAGGCTTTGTGATGTATCAAAAGATATTGGATGAAGCTATCAACGAACTGAAAGAGGAAGAGTTTAAGGAATTGTATGCCGATAATGATAAAGAAAAAGAGTTTGTTGACGAATGTCAGTTAGATACTGATATGGAAATATTGATACCCGACGATTATGTCAATAGCATCAGCGAACGTTTAAAATTATACAATGAATTGAGTAGTTTATCTGAAGAAGAGCAACTTAAAGAATACAAGGCTAAACTTATTGACAGGTTTGGGCCTTTACCCAAAGAAGTGCAAGAACTAATCTTATCACTTCGACTACGATGGATAGGTAAAACCCTAGGCTTCCAACGTATATCTCTGAAGAACGAAAATCTAACAGGATATTTCCCCCCACAAGAAAACCCCTATTTTCAATCTTTCACCTTTGGTAAAGTCTTAGAATATTTTAAAAAGAATCATAAAAATTGTGAGATGAAAGAACTGAAAGGAAAATTGATTTTTAGAATAAAAAATATCAAGAGCATTCAACAAGCCATAGAGAATACCAATTCTATATTAATGGTATAATTGAATTTAAGTTAGTAAATTTGTAAATTCCTTTACACTAACTAATCTTATCATCAAATAATGCAAAAAATCCTATTTTTTCTTCTTTTTTCATCTTTTACATATGCTCAGTATTTACCCAAAGGCCTTGCTCCAAACGAAAGAGAAAAAGGGTTTTTAAAATCCTTAGGAATAACAGAAAATCCTTACCAAAAAAACACATCGTCTGCAACTATTTATACCACGCCTCCGTCTGAAGATGTTAGAACAATGGCTGAATGGGAAGAAATACAAGCATTGACTATAACATGGAGTACTGGCTATAACATACAAGAAGAAACTATTCTTTCACAAATCGTAGCTAATGCTATACAAGAATGTCAAGTCATTATCATTTGTGAAGAAGAAAGTGAAGTCGAATCTTACCTTCTTAATCAAGGAATTAACACAGAGAATGTAAATTTTATAAAAACTGATTTCAACAATATTTGGATAAGAGATTATGGGCAAAATACCGTCTATAAAAATGATGTTGGCGAACCCATCTTAGTAGATTGGATTTATAATAGAAATAGACCTTATGACGACTTGGTGCCAGAAAAAGTAGCTGAATATTTTAACATGAATATGCACAATACCACTCAGGCTCCATGGGACCTGATGGCAACCGGCGGCAATTTTATGAGTGATGGTATGGGGACGGCATTTTCCTCTGAGCTAATCGTTGATGAAAATAGTGGCGGATATGCTTGGGAAGGATTTGATGGCAATGTTTACTATCCCGACCATACAATTGAAGACATAAATAACACTTTAGAGGAATTCATGGGAATCGATAACTATATCATTATGGAAAATTTACCCTACGACGGCATACACCATATTGATATGCATATGAAACTACTTAACGAAGAAACTTTATTAATAGCTGAATACCCTGAGGGAGTGGCTGACGGGCCACAAATTGAAGCTAATATTCAATACGTTTTAGAAAATTATACTTCTGCCTTTGGCACTCCTTATGATGTTATAAGGATTCCTAGCCCTCCAAGCTCATCTGGTAATTACCCTGATAATAACGGCTATTATAGAACTTACACCAATTCGGTTTTTGTGAACAATACAGTATTAGTACCCTTTTACAGAACCGAGTACGATACCATAGCACAACGTATATACGAGCAAGCCTTACCAGGCTACAATATAATTGGCATCGATGTAGATAATCAAGGTCAAAATTTAATTTCTTACAGCGGCGCAATACATTGTATTACCCATTCGGTAGGTGTTAATGAACCCTTACTGATACAACATCAAGAGCTTGAAGACAGCTATCCAATAGAACAGTATAATGTGTCAGCAAGAATCCAACATCAAAGTGGTATAGCTTCAGCTACTTTATTTTGGACCACAAACTTGGAACAAGGCTATCAGTCTTTAAATATGACAAATACAGGTGGTGATAATTGGGCAGCCTTCATTGAAGAAAACTTATCTGCACCCAATACTGTTTATTATTTTATAGAAGCAAGCGCCAATTCCGGCAAAACTCTTAGTCGTCCATTACCTGCTCCAGAAGCTTATTTCAACTTCAATATTCTAGAGCAAAATGCCTCGTTAAGTCAAAATAATGTGACGAATATTGAATTGAGCGCCTATCCTAACCCAGCTAGTGCTATAACATGTATTCCTATAAATTGCGTGGAGTCTTTTGAGGGTCAAATCAGTCTAACAGACGTTTTAGGCAAAGAAGTCACAACTATTTACGAAGGCAAATTTAAAAGTGGATTGAATCATTTCTTTATTCACGCCAATGACTTTTCTGAAGGAATATACTTTATCGTTTTAAATAGTGAGCAAATTAAAATCAGAAAAAGGCTTATAATTCAATAATTGAATTACCTTCTTATAGCTTCAACAGGGTCAAGTTTTGATGCCGATAATGCTGGAACAATACCAGAGATTATACCAATTATTGCAGATACACTCAAACCTAAAGCAATATTTTCAAGGGTTAAATCAATAGAGAAATCAAAGAAATTAGACACAAATTGAGTGAGTAAAAAGACTAACGTCAAGCCTAGAATACCTCCAATTAAACACAAAAAGATAGATTCAAACAAAAACTGATACAAGATAAAACTGTTCTTGGCACCTAAAGATTTCTGTATACCTATTTGTTTAGTTCTTTCCTTAACAGAAACAAACATAATATTTGCAATTCCAAAGCCACCTACAAGAATAGAAAACCCACCAATAATCCAACCAGCTAAGCCAATTACTGAAAATACACTATCTAGCTGACTACTTATCAAACTTATTTCATTCATTGCAAAATTGTCCGACATTTTGGGTTTAAGTCTCCTCAGCGAACGCATAACACCTGTAAGCTCATACCTTAACTCCTCATTAGAAACATCAGTTTTTGCTTTTGCAATTATAGTGGGATTACTCCATCGCTTGTTCATTAGTTTATATCCAAAAGTAACTGGCACAACAACAGCATCATCTAAAGAGTTACCGGTAATATCTTCCCCTTCCTTAGAAAAAACGCCGATAACAGTAGCTTTTTCACCCTTAATCTTAATGACCTCTCCCACATTATCTAAATTGTTCAATAAGGCAAGTGCTATGGTATGCCCCAATATTACATAGTTTTTTCCTCCATCAATTTCTTGCTCAGTAAAATATCTGCCATAAGCCAAGTCAAAACTTCGAATCGATTTCCAATCGTATGAAACTGCCATAACATCTACACCTTCGACGCTATTATTGAGGTATTTTAGTGTTCTATTTGCACTAATCATAAAGGCAATAGCTTCTGCTTTTTTAGACTTAGCGACTATCTTTTTCATCTCGCCAATTTCAACCTCGGGTCTACTCATAAAATCCCACCACTTGTACTCACCATCATCGCTAGCACCCCAAGGCCATTTTTGAATATAAATGACGTCACTTCCTAATTTATTGATGCTATCACGGACGTTTTTCTCTAAAGAATCAACAATTGTAAATACGGTAATAACTGCTAAAATACCGATGGTTACCCCTAGCAAGGATAAAAAAGTTCTCAATTTATTACTAACGATGGCATGCCACGCAAAACGAAAACTTTCTAAAAAAATACGCAGTAAAATCATAATGAAAATTGGTTTGATAAAGATAAGATTTTTTGAAGGAATTGAAAGTTATTAACAAACAAGCAAAAGCTTTTAATAGTGGTTGATTGAAAGATGTTATTTAGGTAATATTGCAAGATAAGACCATAGATAAATGAACAAACACATTCAGCCCAAAAGTGCATTAATATCTGTTTTTTACAAAGATGGATTAGCCCCTATCGTTGAACAGCTCAATCGATTAGATGTAAATATTTACTCTACAGGAGGTACTCAAATATATATTGAAGAACTTGGAGTAGATGTCAAAAGAGTAGAAGATCTCACTTCATACCCCTCTATATTAGGTGGCAGAGTAAAAACACTTCACCCTAAAGTTTTTGGTGGCATTTTAAGTCGACGTGAGTTAGAATCTGATAATAATCAACTAGTAGAATATGACATTCCAGAGTTTGATATTGTTATTGTTGACCTCTATCCTTTTGAAGAAACTGTTGCTTCTGGTGCTGACGAACAATATATCATAGAAAAAATTGATATCGGTGGCATATCATTAATACGAGCAGCAGCCAAAAACTTCAAAGATGTAATGGTCATTTCTTCGAGAGCCGATTATGAAGAATTTTATAATATTTTAAAAGAAAAAGATGGTACTGAAATTGAAGACAGAAGACAGTTTGCATCAAAAGCTTTTAATATTTCATCGCACTACGATTCTGCTATATTTTCATATTTCGATGATGGCAATACAGCCTTCAAATTCAGTATGCCTAATGCCAATAGATTGAGATATGGAGAAAACCCACATCAAAAAGGTACATTTTATGGTGACCTTGAAGGCTTTTTCCAACAACTCAATGGTAAAGCACTTTCTTACAATAATTTACTCGACGTAGATGCCGCAATACATCTCATCTCTGAATTTGAAGACACCACATTTGCCATCTTAAAACACAATAATGCTTGTGGTATAGCCTCAAGAGATAACTTAAAAGATGCCTACAAGGCTGCTCTAGCTGGAGACCCTATTTCAGCCTTTGGCGGCATACTAGTTTGTAATGTAGAACTTGATGAGCAAACGGCCCAAGAAATCAACACTTTATTCTGCGAAATCATTATTGCGCCATCTTATCAAAAAGAAGCTGTAGAAATCTTGAAATCCAAGAAAAATCGCATTATATTAGTGCAGAAGGAATCTAACTTGTCAAATAGACAGTTTCGAACTATTTTAAATGGTGTTTTAGAACAAGAAAAAGATGTAGCCACCGACCAAGCTGAGAGCATGAAGACGGTGACAAAAGAAGAGCCGACAGCACAACATTTGATAGACCTAGAGTTTGCTAGTAAAGTCTGTAAAAACACCAAGTCAAATGCTATCGTTCTTGTAAAAAACAAGCAACTATTGGCAAGTGGTGTAGGTCAGACCTCTCGAGTTGACGCCTTAAATCAAGCAATTGAAAAAGCCAAGCATTTTGGCTTTGATTTAGAGGGCTGTGTGATGGCTTCAGATGCTTTCTTTCCTTTTGCAGATTGTGTAGAAATTGCACATCAATCAGGTATTAAAGCAGTAGTTCAACCTGGGGGATCTATAAAAGATAATTTATCCATTGACTACTGCGACGAAAACAAAATGGTCATGGTAATGACTGGAACAAGACATTTTAAACACTAAAAAGAAAAGAATATGGGTTTTTTCGATTTTATGACGCAAGAAATTGCTATTGATTTAGGTACAGCAAACACTCTTATCATTCACAACGACAAAGTAGTTGTTGATGAGCCCTCAATTGTAGCTAAAGATATTATCCAAAATAAAGTTGTTGCCATAGGTAAAAAAGCGCAACAAATGCATGGTAAAACCCACAGAACCATAGAAACCATTAGGCCACTGAAAGACGGTGTTATTGCTGATTTCTCCGCTGCAGAACAAATGATAAGAGGTATGATTAAAATGATACCTCGAAGAAAAAGTATATTCTCACCATCATTAAAAATGGTAGTCTGTATTCCTTCAGGTATTACAGAAGTAGAAAAAAGAGCGGTAAAAGATTCAGCTGAACATGCTGGAGCAAAAGAAGTATTTCTTATTCATGAACCTATGGCAGCAGCTATTGGTATAGGTGTTGATGTTCTTGAGCCAAAAGGTAATATGATAATTGATATAGGCGGTGGTACTTCAGAAATTGCTGTCATTTCATTAGGTGGTATTGTTACCGATAGATCTATTCGTGTAGCAGGTGATAATTTCACTACAGATATACGTATTTACATGAGAAATCATCATAATATAGATATTGGTGAACGTATGGCAGAGAAAATAAAAATAAATGTTGGTGCTGCTCTTCAAGAATTAGAAGAACCACCAGTAAATTTTGCTGTTCACGGTAGAGATTTAATGAGTGGTATTCCAAAAGAAATTATCGTTACTTATAAAGAAATTGCTAGAGCTTTAGACCAAACTATTTCACAGATAGAACAAGCTGTACTTGCTGCCCTAGGTCAAACACCTCCTGAGCTTTCTGCCGACATTTATAATACTGGTATTTATCTTACTGGCGGGGGCTCTATGCTCAGAGGACTTGACAAACGTATTTCTTTAAAAACTAAATTACCAGTTTATGTCGCTGAAGACCCGCTTAGAGCAGTAGCTAGAGGGACAGGAATTGCATTAAAGAATACTGATAACTTCCCATTTTTAATTCGATAAATTATTGGATAGAAAATGCGCAACCTATTAGAGTTAATAAATAAACACAATCATTTACTCTTATTCATTCTTTTAGAAAGTTTTGCCTTATTTCTCATAGTTCAAAACAGTCAATTTCACAAGGCCGCATTTTTTAATTCAACTAATGGCGTAACAGCAAATAGTTTTGCTGTAATTAGTAATATTAAGGAATACTTTTCACTAAAGAAAACCAACGATTTACTTCTGTTAGAAAATGCGAAATTAAAAAGTCTTATTAGCTATAAAAACACAGACACTATAAGCAGCAAAGACCCGTATCAATACATTTCAGCAACCATTATAAATAACTCTGTAGCAAAGGCTAATAATTATTTAACCCTTGATAAAGGTGAAATTGATGGCATAAAAAAAGGCATGGGCGTAATCTCTGAAAAAGGTGTAATAGGTATTGTTAAAGAAACCTCAAAACGTTACAGTACGGTACTATCAATTTTACATAGTCAAAGCAAACTGAGTGTAGCAATCAAAAAAAACAACCATTTTGGCTCTTTACAATGGGATGGCAAAAGTTATAAAAAAGCTCGTATATACGATATCCCATCACATGTAAAGTTAAATATTGGTGACACTATAATAACAAGTGGTTTTTCTCATATTTTTCCATCAAAAATAGACCTTGGTCAAATAAGCGAAATCGATACAGAAAATGATGATAAATTCCATAAAATAAAAATGACTTTCATTGAAGATTTGAAACAATTGAAGTATGTCAATGTGTGTGAGTCTTTAAATAAAAATGAAAAGATTAATTTGGAAAAATCCTTAGATGAATAATGTAACGATAAGACATAGCGTTCGATTTATACTTTTTATTTTCTTACAAGTATTCATCTTTGACAATATTCTTTTTTTGGGATATATTAATCCCTATGTTTATCTTCTTTTTATTATACTATTACCCTTCAACAAGTCAAATAAAAATTTAACCCTTTTCATAGCTTTAGGTACAGGGCTTATTATTGATGCTTTTCAAAACTCTATGGGAATGCATGCTTTTACATGCGTTTTAATTGCTTATGTACGCAACCCTATACTTTATAGGCTAGTCCCTCAACTGAAAAACAAATCTCAAATTATAATTGAGTTTTCAATGAAAGAATTTGGCGTTCAGATTTGTGTAATATATACTACCCTACTGGTATTTATACATCATTTAGTATTGTTTACTATTGAAGCTTTTAGATTCGATATTGGCAATATTCTACTACGTACAATAGCAAGTGTAATAATAACTTCTATCATGCTAATCATCTTCCAATTTTTAAACTCTAGAAATACATTGAAGTGAAAAAGTACGGAAATAGAACGTATATCATTGGTGGTTTTTTTGGACTAGTTATTCTCATTTTCATTATTCGTTTATTTTCAATTCAAGTTATAGATGACAGTTTTAAAACATCATCAGAAAACAACGTGATCAGAAAACAAACAGACTACCCAAGAAGAGGGCTTATTTATGATAGAAATAAAGAGCTTATCGTATACAATGAAGCGGCTTATGACCTTATGATTACCCCAAAACAAGCCATATCTCTTGACACAGCTCTAATTTGCTCCTTGTTAGATATTGACACCCTCAATTTAATGAAACGAATAGAAAAGGCTAGAAATTATTCTATGTATAAAGCTAGTGTATTGATGAAGCAAATATCTGTCGAAACCTATACCAAGTTACAAGAAAACATGTTCTTAATGCCTGGCTTTTTTGTACAAACAAGAACCTTAAGAAAATACCCTTACTCAACGGCTAGTCATTTACTAGGCTATGTAGGAGAAGTCAACCAAAAAATTGTCAAAAGTAAGCCTTACTACAAGGAAGGGGACTATATAGGCATTAGTGGCATAGAAAAAGCTTATGAAGATGAACTAAGAGGTCAAAAAGGTGTTAAACTACTTTTGAAAGACGTACATAACAATATTAAAGGAAGTTTTAATGATGGTAAGTTTGATATCAAATCCAAACCAGGCAAAGACCTTCAGTCTTCGATAGATATTTTCTTGCAAAACTACGGCGAGTCTTTAATGAAAAATAAAAGAGGTAGTATTGTTGCTATAGAACCCTCAACAGGAGAAATCCTATGTCTCGTATCGTCACCCAATTACGACCCTAATATCTTAGTTGGAAGAAAGCGATCAGATAACTTTTTAATTTTAAATGAAGATACCATCAGTAAACCTCTTTTTAATAGAGCTTCTTTGGCACAATATCCACCAGGTTCAACATTTAAATTGATAAATGCATTGATAGGACTTCAAGAAAAGGTAATTTATTCTGGAAGTAAATTCAATTGTGATGAAGGTTATGTGTATGGTGAAGAAAAACGTAAAATGAAGTGTCACCCACACCGATCTCCTTTGAATCTTATTGAATCCATTTCAAATTCGTGCAATGCATATTTTTGTAATGTTTACAGAGCAATTATTGAAAAATATCCCAATACATACGAGGGTTATGACGTATGGCGAAACTACGTCACGAGCTTTGGATTAGGGAATTGGCTTAATAATGACTTGCCAACTGGTCAAAAAGGCTTTGTACCTACTCAAAAATTTTACGATAGAATTTATGGTAAAAATCGTTGGAAATCATTAACTAATTTATCCCTTTCCATCGGCCAAGATGCTTTACTAACAACTCCCATACAAATGGCAAATATGACTGCAGCAATAGCCAATAGAGGTTATTATTACACGCCACATATCGTAAAAAGCATTGAAAATGATAGTATAGACAATAGGTTTAGAAAACCTATTCGTACTATGGTAGATTCCTCTCTATTCGAAATAGTCATAAAGGGAATGCAAGAGGTTGTAGAAGATGAGGAATTAGGAACATCTAACATCGCTAAAATGGAAAATATTACAGTATGCGGTAAAACTGGAACAGCACAAAATCCACATGGTGAAGACCACTCCATATTTATTGGGTTTGCCCCAAAAGACAATCCTAAAATTGCACTAGCAGTTTATGTAGAAAATGGAGGCTGGGGATCTACATGGGCAGTACCTATAGGAAGTCTAATGATAGAAGAGTATCTCAATGACACTATTAAAAGGGATTGGTTGGAGAAAAAAATTGTTGAAGGAGTAATTGAATATTAATGCGTTTTAAAAGTCACATATTTGATAAAGTTGATTGGTGGACTGTACTTATGTATGCCGTATTAGTCATTATAGGGTGGTTAAATATTTATGCGGCATTATTTAATGAAAACCATGAGCTAATGGATTTCAGCCAAAAGTATGGGCGACAATTAATTTGGATATCGATTGCCTTTCTAATTGCTATTTTCATTTTGTTCTTTAATTGGAAATTTTTCGAAGGATTTGCTTATGTCATCTATGTGCTCTCCTTACTGAGTTTAATTGGTGTTTTGCTATTCGGAATAGAAGTCAATGGCGCCAAATCTTGGTTTGATTTTGGCTTCATGCGAATACAACCAGCTGAATTTGCTAAAGTGGCTTGTTGTCTAGCAGTAGCGAAGTTTTTAAGCAGACTAAACATGAGTCTAGAAAAAACAAAAAATAAAATCATAGCAACAGCTTTAATCCTACTGCCTGTTATCTTTATCATTTTACAAAATGATACTGGCTCAGCTCTTGTTTACTCGACTTTCATATTAGTACTTTATCGCTTTGGGCTACCAGCTACTTTACTAATAATAGGCATAGTTACTACCATTTTATTTGTGACATCTATCATCGTCTCAAAGATTGTCATCATTGTTATATTATCAGTTATAGCTATTTTCTTTTTTATTATCTCAAGCAGAAAACTCCGTGAGCTAATAATTATATCTTCTTTATTGGCTATGTGTATAGGATTTATTTATAGTGTAGATTATGCATTTGAACGGGTTTTAGAACCTCATCATGTAACGAGAATAAAAGTACTACTAGGACAAGAAAGCGACCCTCATGGCTCTGGCTATAATGTCAATCAATCAATGATAGCAATAGGCTCAGGAGGTTTTGCAGGAAAAGGATACTTAAATGGCACACAAACAAAATTCAATTTTGTTCCTGAACAAAGTACAGACTTTATTTTCTGCACTATTGGAGAGGAATGGGGATTTATTGGCAGTACATTTTTGCTTTTACTTTATCTGGCATTTCTATTTCGTTTGCTTTACTTAGCTGAACGGCAACGCTCAGTATTTAGTAAAGTATTTGGCTATGGTGTAGTGAGCATATTTTTCTTTCATATCGCTATTAATATAGCTATGACAATAGGTCTAGCGCCTGTTATTGGAATTCCATTACCATTTATTAGCTACGGCGGCTCATCACTTTGGGGCTTTACAATTCTATTATTTATTTTTCTCAATCTAGATTCATATAGACTTCAAGTATTGAGATAAAAAAAGCTCCAACGTTAACGTTGGAGCTTATACTTTATAAGGCAAAATTTTAATAGAATTTTGCTCTATTATCTTCAATATCAAATAACTCAACTAGAGCTTGATAAGCTTGAAAAGATGCTCTGCTTTTCAGGTTATTGACAATCGAATTTTTAGCACTTGAGAAATCTGGGGATTCTGGAGCTGATATAACTTTGTCGACTTTGAGCGCAAAGACTGCATTTTTGCTTGAAAACACTCCAGATACTTGGTCCTCGTCTACTGCAAAAGCAGCACCAACAAATGCAGGTTGATCTCCTAAATTAGGCACTTGTGTACTTGAAAAATTTAGTCCCTCGGCAGTATTAATTGTAGATCCATAATTAGATGAAATTTCATCTAAAGAAGAATAGCCAGATAATTCCTCCATCAATCTTGCAGATTTCTTTTGGTTACGAACTAAAGTTTCAACTTCTGCTCTAACATCTTCTACATCTTTCAATCCTTCCTTTTTAATCCAGGTAAGCGTAGCAACAACTATCTTATTTCCAAATTCAAAAACGTCAGAAACATCTCCTACTTCAGACTTATAAGCCCATCTCACTAATTCTCTAGGATTCTCCAAACCAGGAATACTTATTGTACTTTCTTGTAATTCGTCAGCTATTCTTTTAGATAAATTTTCTGCTGTTGCAGAAGCATCAAATTGCTCGTAGTCAGAATTTTCAGCAGCGAATTTACCTGCTTTAGCAAACACATTTTGATAAGTCGTATTACTATATGTTATCTGTCTATCCAAATAAGCAACTTTATACTTTTCTGAGGATTTTGACTTATCCAAAACTTCAATTAAGTGTGTTCCATAAGTGTCTTTTACAACAATCAAATTTCCTTTTCTGGCTGTGAAACAAGTGTCGTTAAATTTGTCCGGCATTTCTCCTTCAGTAATCCAGACTGACGTACCACCTTTCAAAGAAGTACTTTGATCTTGTGAGAATTTTTCTGCTAATTCAGTAAAAGACTGTCCCTTAGAAATAACATTTTTGATACTATCTATTTTTGCATCACGATCATTAGTTGTTATTAAAATGTGTCTAGCCTTAACAGAATCAGGTCTTGACGCTTTCTCAACCAACTTAGCTAGTGTAAGCGTATTTGCGTTTTGCTTTAAAGGACCAATAACTGTTCCAGCTTGAGCAGTTGTTATTGGCTTGACGTCATCCGTTAAATCGTCTTTAGAAACGAACATTACACGTTTAAATACATCAGAATTTTTTCTAACAAATAACTCATCGTTATCAGTTTGAGAAAAATCAGATTTAACATCTTGTATCCAATCTTGCGCATCATTTCTATCTTCAACTGACGGACTAACATTGAACACAACGTATTCAATAGTTCTTGATGCAGTTTGCTGATATTTTGAGCTATTATCTTTAATGTAAGATTTCAAATCAGAATCAGTTACCGATATTAGACTATCTGGTATACTCTGAAAAGGAATTTGAACATAGGACACATTACGTATCTCTGATTGGTATTTTTTGGTCAGTTGTGCTTCCCAATCAGAAACCGATAAGCCTTTAGCTACTAAAAAGTTATACTTATTGTTTTGTCTTTCTTTACGGATAGCCTCTTCAAAGTTTAACCATTGTTGCATAGCTTGTCCTGTCTCATCATTATTGATGTCTTCTTTAAGAAATTGTAATAACCTAGCTCTATCAAACTGTCCTGTTTCAGGGTTTGTAAACGATTGCTCAACAGTTGGATATGGATTATCTCCTTGAACCATATCAAATAACTCACTTGAACTAACTTCAAGTCCAAGATTATAATATTGGTTGTTTAATATCGTTTCTCTAACGACTTGATTCCATACCGAATTTCTTATTTGATCTACATTGACGCTAGGGTTAGAAGCTCTTTGTGCCTCTAGGGCTTGTTGGACTCTTTGTTCAAACGCTTGATAATCTATTTCTTCATCACCAACTTCACCAAGCACTAAATCTGTAGATACAGCACCATTACTAGATGACATTAAATCAGTTAGAATAAAAGCTAACATTGCTAATCCAATAACAACTAATAATAAACCAGAACGATTTCTAATATTTTCTAATCTTACCATATTTCATTTTTTTACAAGAGGGCGAATATACAAATGTTATATGAGATATAAAATAGTAAGCTTAATCTGTTTTACTAAGACTAACGGCTACAATTTTAGTTTCCGACACTTCATCAACGACTATGGTATAATCTTCAATGTTGATTTCTGTATTTTTCTCTGGAATTTCTTCCAATTGACTAATCAACAAGCCACCTAATGTTTCGTATTCATCAGATTTTGGCAGATCAAAATGATACTTGTCATTCAAATAATCTATCTCGAGACGAGCAGAAAAACGATATGTCTTTTCATCAATCTTTATCTCTAAATCTTTTTCACTATCGTGTTCGTCTTCTATCTCGCCTAATATTTCTTCAACAATATCTTCAATAGTTATGATTCCAGATGTACCACCAAATTCATCAACCACAACAACAATTCCTTTACGCTCTTTAATAAACAACTCCAGCATATCATTGGCCATCATACTTTCAGGAACATAGGAAATAGGAATTAGTATGGATTTAATATTTTTAGGTGATTTGAACATTTCGTTAGAATGTGCATAACCAATGATGTTATCAATATTTTCTTTGTATATAAGCACTTTTGAAAGTTTGGTGTCAATAAATATTTTCAGTAAATCTTCTATAGTCTTAGACACCTCAATACCAACAATTTCTGTACGTGGTAACATACACTCACGCACTTTTACGTTTGAGAAATCAAGGGCATTTTGTAAAATCTGAACCTCAACATCTAAATTTTTGTATTCAGACTCACTAGTATGAAGTTTTAGGTATTCTTCTAAATCTACCTTACTAAATACAGGAGAATCTTCGACTAGCACCAAGCCAAATAGCTTAAGACCTCTTTTTGATAAAAATAGTGTCATACTAACTATTGGTGCTAACAGATAATGAAAAAGAGTTAGAGGTAACACTAAAATTTTCAAAAATCGATTGGGATTTAATCTAAAAAAGGCTTTGGGAAGAAACTCAGCAGTAACAAGAATAATTAAAGTTGAAATTAGTGTTTGAGTCAATAATACTAGAAATGAAGACTGAGTATATGCTTGTATTTTGGGCTCTAAGACTGCTGCCATAGTTATACCATAAACTACTAAAGAAATGTTATTTCCTACTAGCATGGTAGCAATATATTTCGATGGGGAGCGTAAAATTCTTTGTAACAAACTCGCTACAATGGAATTGGATTGCTTGTCCAACTCAAGTTTCAATTTATTGGACGATAAATAAGCTATCTCCATTCCTGAAAAAAAGGCCGATAGAAGTACTGAAGCTAATATGATTATCCAACTATTCATCGGGCTGATTTATAGTTATAGTACCTTTTATTTTACGAATGGTATACTTAGAGAAATTTTGGTTAGACACTAATCCTTCACCAAAAATAACTTCATTTTCTGTAGTGATTTTGACAAATTCGTCTGTAAATATTTCTTCTTTTTGTTGATTCCAATTCAGTTTTTCTGTCTCCAAAATATTACCTTCAAAATTACGAACTACCACGTTACTTTTAGCTAACATCAAATCATTTTCATCATCAAAAATGGCATAATCAGCATTTAACTCGGACTCTTTTTTACCATTGACATCAAAAAACTGAACCTTTAAACCGTCTTTAAATTCAACGTATGTTTTTTCATCAGTATATCGATTCATAAGATTAGCATTTAATAATACTCTTACTTTAGCTGAATCGCTGTAAATAATTTCACAATCCTTGATAGTTTCTATTGGAAAAGAAGCTTGATTTTGAATGGAAATTTCATGAATTTTTTCCAAGTCATTAGAACACGCTATTGTAAAAAATAAAAAGATAAATAGCAAATATCTAAATGGAGTATGTGATAGCTGTACTATGAGAAATTATTTAATTCTAACTTTAGTCGATTCGTTTATCCAACAACCAACCGTATATGTATCGCCTTCTTTATAACCATTAAAGAAAGCATCTTCTTGAGTGGGTAGATACTTTGAATAGGTAGCAATCTTCTTATTGGCTAATTCAGCAACTGAACTATCCATTTTTTTAGCAGCAATGAATTTATCAATAGCGGCAGAATATAACATAGCAGACTCAAAGGAATTGCTCCCACATTCGTTGGCAGAAGCAGCATAGATATCACCGATCAATAGCATAGACTTGCCCCATTTAGGACTTATCTTTAGTGCTTTAAACGCATAGTTTCTGGCTGTAGAGTTGTTACTCGACTTGAAATAAGCTGCCGACAAACCATAAAAACAATTGGCTTTATCATCATTAGCATCTGTAAGTTCTAAAGCTTGTTTAAAAAAAGCAATCGCATCGGAAGATTTATTTTTCTTGATAGAAAGGTTCCCCATATTGTATGCTGAAAGTGCTGAAGGCTCTAATTCATGTAATTGTTTTGCCGCTGAGAAATATACTTCTGCATCGGTACAATCTTTTTTGTCAAGAACCTTAACAATACGCTTTAGTAAATTCATATCGTCAGGAGTTTCTTGAAATTTAGAATCAAACATATATATGAGCTCATCACAGGTGGCTACATTCGAAAATAATTTTTCTACATTTTCGGCAGCTTTGACATAAAACTTTTTACTTTTTGAATCTTTTGCAATATTTACATCAAGGTAATCTGATACTTCAGCATATACCTCAAGCAGTTGTGCTTTATCAAGGCTATTAGCTTGGTATTTTTTATATGCAGCTTTGAAATATGAAAAAAGTGCACCAGCTTTAGATTTAGCTTGTTGTCCTATAACAGATTGCTTTAAGTAGATATAAGCTCTATCTAAATCAGAAAAAGAATACTTCATCATATCAGAACCTTTCAAGCCTAAAACATAGTTTTCTTTACCAAAATTAGCTATCCTGTTATCATACAATGTTTCTAAGGAATCTAAATATGCTTTTTGTAATTCTACAGCACCTTTATTTTTACTAATTAGATACTTGTAAAGTTTAGCTCCATCTATGTAAATGTTTTTAGTAGCTTTTGGACAAAGTGCATAGGCCTTTCTCCAAGGAGTCAAAGCATCGTCATAATTTTTTTGTTTGACATACTCACGGTATAGCGATATGTTTGTAACACACTGAACACTATCACTCCCAAACTTGCTGCCGACCAAAGGATTAGCACTAAGCGCAAATGATAAAAACGTAGAGAATAAAAACAATAACTTTTTCATATTTAATCGTATTTTCTTTTAATAAACCAAATGTCGCTAAAAATAAACCCTATTTTAAACCTGGCAAATGACTCTTGAATTAAGCCATTATCAGTTGTTCCCATTTGTCCAACTTCTGCAGACAAATTAACTAAAGAACCACTTCTTTTTAGAGGTAAACCAAAACCTAAAGTAATGGCTTTTTCATCCAATTGCTGATTTTCCAAATTCAAATAAGTTTTAGAACTATACATCCCTAAACGATAACGAATCATTTTATAGTATCTATTAATGGATTTTTTATCTGGCACAAATTCAAAACCTAAAGCTAATCGACTACTATTTTCCAAATCATCATTGGTGCCAAATAAATTATATTCTTCCCAATTATCGCTTTTGTAATTAGCCATTATTTTCCATTGCTCATTGCTCAAAGCTAAACCAAAACCCATAGAAGTTGGTAACACTAAAGAGCCACCTAGTTGCTGGTCGAAACTTATTGTGTCTTCTATCAACTCAAATTCACCTCCACTTCTAAACGTTTCAATTAATGATGTTTTCTCAGCAGAAATTTCACTTCCATTATCCATAGTAAAACCTAATACTGAATTCCATTTTCCTAATTTGGCTTTGTACATTAAACCAAAATCAAAATAGAAACCGTTGATATTGATATCTTCATTTATCTTTGTATTAAAAACGCTTACATCATTAAAGAAAACTTTTCTACTAGAATTTAAATTTCCAAAGAGATAATTTAGGTTTGCTCCAATAGACAAGTTCTTATTAACATTTATAGAATTACCAAAATATATACGTGTAAGCCCACCATTACCATCAAATAAAAGGTCTGCTGAAGGGTCTGTGCTAACATCAGAAAAAGAATAAGACTTCTCAGAATAAGGTAATAGTCCAACGCTTGTTCCCCAAAATTTTGACAATGGAAAAGAAAACATCAAGTAATTGAAGTTTGTAGAATTAACAACTTGATTTTGAGTACTAGTTTGTAGAAGTTTTGTTGTATGAATTCCTCCTGTTTGCATAGTAAAACGCTGAGCAAAAACTGAAGAATAAGAGGCTGGATTGCTAACATTGATAGATAATGGGTCATAACTAGCTATGCCAACTCCACCCATTGCCGAGTGTGTAGCAGTAGAAAAACTTTGTAAGTCACCAAGACCAAAACGAGAGTATGGAGAGTTTGATTCATTTTGTGCTGATAACGACAAGCCTATAAGCACAAAAGCTAAAATCCTAAAAATATGATTCATTATAATCTAAAATTTTATTTAAACCTTCCATCAATAGATTTGGGTTTGCAAATATGGTATTTTTTAATCCCTTATCAAAGAATTTAGCGTTGCCACCAGTAACAATTACTTTTATATCAGGATATTGATTTGTATAACGTTGAATTATTCCATCTATTTCAACAAGGACACCATTTATTATTCCAGAATGGATTGACCCCTCAGTATTATCTCCCGTAAGCATAGCTGCATCTACGCTTTCCATTAAAGGTAATTGACTTGTAAAATGATGCAATGCATTATATCTCATCTGTATCCCTGGTGAAATACTACCCCCTAAATACTCTTTTTTAGAGTTAATAAAATCATACGTAATACAAGTACCCGCATCGATAACTAAAACATTATTATTAGGGAAATTCGCTGTTGCTCCAACAGCTAATGCAATTCTATCGTTACCTAAACTAAGAGGCGTCTCGTAACAATTCGTAATAGGCAAAGGTGTGGAAGGATTTAAAGAAATAACAAACTTACTTGATAATAGCGGCTCAAAAAGTGTGTTTTGCTTGACCGAAGAAACTATTAATCTATCGCATTTTGAAACCAATTCCTTAACACGCTCCAAATTAACATCACATTCCCTAAACACCATTTGATTATTCTCAAAAAAGGCTAGTTTCACAAATGTATTACCTTCGTCTATTGTTATTTTTTTCATAATATAAACGCTCCAAAGTTAATAAAAGCAAAAGCATGAGAAAATAATTTGTTACAATAGATTTTTTTTTACATTTGCACACCTAATTAGGTGCTATAGCTCAGTTGGTAGAGCAAAGGACTGAAAATCCTTGTGTCCCCGGTTCGAATCCTGGTAGCACCACTTAGTTTAGCCCCTTTATTTTAAAGAGTAAAGGGGTTTTTATTTTAATAATTTGACTTGATAGCTTTAATATTCTCTTAATTTTGCAGATTTAAGATATGATATGATAAATAAAAATAGATTAAAGAAATGCATTTATTTATATAGTTTTGCAAAATGATATTATCATTAAGTTTAATATGTCTCTCCACCTACTTAATTTGGAAAGCAAGCGAATCATTTGACATTGCTTCTTCCTATCTCACTCGTAATCTCAACGAAGGAATAAAAGGGCCAACTATTAATGCAATAGCGAGTTCTCTACCCGAACTACTCATTTCTTTTTTCTTTCTCTTTTACATTGGTGACCTTGAGGGTTTTTCAGCAGGCTATGCCACCATTATTGGAAGCTCTATATTTAATATCGCTATAATACCAGCCGTTTCATTCTTAGTTATATATTACAAGAAGGGCATTCCATTATTCCCTACTGACAAAAAAATTATAGAACAAGATGGCTTTTTCTTAATCGTCACAGAAATCGCCTTGTTAGCAGGACTATACTTTGGCGGTATATCCATTTACCTTGCTACAATTCTCATTGTTCTCTATTGTATTTATATTGTTTTAGTTTTTAAAAAAAGAAATAATAAAGGCTTGACAAATACAGACAGTATATCACAAAATGATGAAGAGTATTACATTGAAGAAACTGGATTATTTAAAAAGATAATCAATATTAACATTGCAGGATTAATATTAAACAAATCTAAATTAAACACTTGGAAGGCTAGTTTAGTCTTACTTATTTCCTTAGTTATTATCTCTTTAGCTTGTAAAGAACTTGTAACTAGAAGTGAACAGCTATCGGAGCAACTGAATATGAACTTATTTTTCATCACCTTTATTATTGCTGCCGTAGCCTCTAGTATCCCAGATACAATATTATCTATTAAAGATGCCAAAAACGAAAAATATAAAGATGCTTTTTCAAATGCATATGGCAGTAATATATTTGATATCTGCATAGGTATAGGACTACCTGTCCTTGTCTATCTATTGGTCAATGGCAAAGATGTCATAACAACAACAACAACAATCAATAACAACATTGTTTTCTTATCATCTATATTTTTAATAGTATTCTCTATCCCAATTACCCTGATTTATTGGTTGAAAGGAATAAATTTACAACGATCTATAATTGTTATTGGATTTTACTTAAGTTTTTTAGGCTTGATTTTTTACCTTTCATAAATGATAAAAAAGGGAACAAAATTATATAGCATACTTAAATTTAAATGCCCTCAGTGCCATGAAGGTGACTTCTTTACTTCATCAGTATATAACTTTAAAAAAATTGGCGAACTGTATAAGTGCTGCCCAAATTGTAAATTAAAATATAGCAAAGAGCCAGGCTTTTATTTTGGGGCAATGTACGTTTCATATACTATAGGCATTGCAATTTTTATAACTACTTTTTTAGCTAACTGGATTCTTAATTTACAAGCATCTTTACTACAAATACTGTTATTTGTAGGTATAGTTTTAATAGTAGGTACTCCTTATTTATTTCATCTGTCAAAAATTATTTGGGCTAATCTATTTATTCAATATAAAGTCAAATATTGATTTTTTACTTGTATTTATCTAATCAAAGTTTAATTTTGACATTTAAGTACTTCTTGTATACTAATTATTTAATATATTTGATTAAACACATAAATAAATTATGTCTAAGATTAATGTTTCTGTCGATTGTGTAATTTTCGGTTTTGATGATGCTGAAAAAAAACTAAAAGTTTTAACTATTGAAAAAAAGGTAAACCCTTTTTCAAAACAAGACCATAAGAAAACTCAGTTCGCTATTCCTGGTGACCTCATTGAACTTGACGAAGACATTGACGATGCTGCCAATAGAATTCTTTTTAGCTTAACAAAATTAGACAACTTATATCTAAAGCAATTCAAAACTTTTGGTAACCCAACACGTGTACAAGAAGAAAAAGATAAAGAGTGGTTAGAAAATTTTAGATCTGACCCCAATGAAAGAGTAATTACAATTGGATACGTTTCTATTGTAAGAATGGAAGACTATAATCCTCAAGCCTCTTATTTTGCGCACGATGTGTGTTGGACAAATATAGAAAACATTCCAGAAATGGCATTTGACCATAATTTAATTGTTAATGATGCTATTCAGTTTTTAAGAAAAGAAATAAATCACGAGGTAACTTCAGAATTACTACCCAGAAAGTTCACTTTATCGCAACTACAAGAACTTTATGAGATAATATTGAATGAGAAGCTTGATAAACGAAACTTTAGAAAACAAATTATAAGCAAAGGAATATTAGAGAAAACTAACGAAAAGCAAAAAGGTGTTTCTCACAAACCCGCTGAACTTTACAAATTTAACCAACAATAAAATGTTTTAGCTAACTAACTCTTCAGCTTTTGTAAATGCTAATGAGGCTGGTCCCAAAACATTCATTTTGTCATCCAGTAATTCCGAAATACCGTAGTGTATTTTACCTTTAAAATCATGAAGTAATTGCTCCTCGCAAAAACCAGAGATAATAGGCAAATAACTCTCCATAGACTTGGCAATATTTCCACAGAAAATAATAGCTTCTGGATTTAGTATATGTATAAAATCAGCCATTTTTTGCCCTAGCTTTTCAAATGTGAAGTTTAAAATCGCCTGACATCTTTTATCTCCATTTTTAGCCTTATCAAAAATGGTTTTAACCGAAGGAATTTGAGTAGGAACACTACTCTTGATTTCTTTCATATTAACAGCGTATGACTTTTTGATACCGTTAGCAGAAACAACAGTCTCTAAACATCCTACGCCGCCACAATTACATTGTCTATCTAAACCCTCTATTTTGGTATGACCAAATTCACCAGCATATCCAAAAGCACCTTCAAAAAGCTGATTATTGATAATGATACCACCACCTAGTCCAGTACCTACCGTAATAAGTGAAAAGTCTTTGTATTTTTTACCAGCACCATAACGATTTTCAGCCATAGCAGATGCATTGGCATCATTAATTAAAAAGGCAGGGATACTTAATAAACTCTCTAAATGAGCTTTTAAATTAAACGGTTTTAGGTCGTCCCAAGGAAAGTTAACTGGACAAAACGTTTGTGCCTTAGAATCAAAGTTAGGCGCACCTATACCAATTGAATCTATTGAATACTCCAATGTTAATGCTTCAATTTGACAACTTAAATCATCAATATACTGAGTAAAGGAATCACTTGCTTTGGTTTTGAAAGCACTCATTTTTAGAATTCCATCCTTAGAATCTACTACAGCTAATTCTGTATTTGTTCCCCCAATATCTACTCCTACTACTTTCATCTTTTTAAAGATTTTTAAAATGGTTTAATAAAATCTCTGCTGTTTTAAAATTAGTTGCTAGTGGAACTTGGTACACATCGCACAATCTCAACAACATATTTATGTCTGGTTCATGAGGGTGCTTTCCCAATGGATCTCTTAAAAAGAGAACAGCCTCTATTTCATTACTTACTATTTGTGCAGCTATTTGAGCATCTCCTCCTAATGGCCCAGATTCAACTGCACTTACATCTAAATTAAATTCTTTGACGATTTTAGAAGTGCTTTTTGTACAAACGATTGTATGATTAGAAATAACGTCCATTTTGGTTTGTATAAAACCCCTGAGGCGATCTTTTGTTCCGTCGTGTGCAATAACTGCTATCTTCATTGATTTGAACTAAGTTTGGATTGTGCTTTTTCAGAAGCTTCAATTCTTATTTTACCTATAATTAATAATTCTGCTCCAGCCTCATTAGTGCTCAATGGGATATTTTCCAAATCGCAAGTATTGAGCAGTTTACTAATGTCTTCATGAAAAGGCTGAACAATAGTTGCATCTCTAAAAAAGAATACAATACCTACTTCACCTTTTTTTATCATTTCAGTAATCTGAAGGTAACCCCCATCGGACCCTTTATTGACGTGTAAAAGTGGCAAATTTAAATCGCCAGCTTCTAAAAATTCAGCAGTTCTTCCCGTAGCAACAATCTCTCTACCAAAAAACCAGGATTTTTTTTCCTTAAGAAATTCTAATAGATTAGACTTGAAATTATCGTGGGCTATTACTGCTATTTTACTCATGGTGTTAAATTTTTGTTAGTTCTTTTTCGGTAACGATTGAACACAAATCTATTAAACGTGCCGAGTATCCAGTCTCGTTATCGTACCAAGAAACTAATTTAATCAGATCCCCATCAACTTTAGTTAATTCTGCATCAATAATTGATGATTCTTTTCTACCAACAATATCAATAGAAACTAAAGGTTCTGAGCTAACGGCTAAGATTCCTTGCATTGATGTGTTGGACGCTGCTTGTAATAAGTTATTGACTTCTTCAGCAGTTGTTTCTTTATCAGTAACGCATACAAAATCGGTAATTGAACCACATGCCACAGGCACTCGTAAAGCTATACCATCTAATTTACCATTCAAACTTGGCAATACTTTACCAACTGCAGATGCTGCACCTGTTTTTGTAGGAATAATAGAGTTCATTGCTGAACGCGCTCTTCTCAAATCCTTGTGAGGCATATCTTGAAGACTTTGGTCTGCGGTAAAGGCATGTGTAGTCGTGATATATCCTGATTTAATACCGAAGTTATCATTAATAACTTTTGCCATAGGCGCTAGGCAATTGGTTGTACAAGAAGCATTTGAAAATACAAAGTCTTCATCAGTAATCACCTCATTATTTACACCCAATACCACTGTTTTTGCGTCAGGTGAAGGTGCTGAAATAACAACTTTTTTAGCTCCTGCTATGACGTGTTGTAAAGCTTGTTCGTTCTTTAAGAAACGACCCGTTGACTCTAAAACTACATCAACATCTAATGCTTTCCAAGGTAATTCTTGAGGGTTAGGGCATGAATAAACTGGAATCTCAGTGGAATCTACTAAAATCTTGTTATTCGAAGGACTAACATTGTTGTTCAACACTCCATGCGTAGAGTCATACTTTAATAAATGTGCTAAAGTTTTTACATCTGTTAAGTCGTTAATTGCTACGACCTCAATGTTATCAGATTCGAGTGCTTGACGGAAAAAATTTCTACCTATTCTTCCAAATCCATTAATTGCTACTTTAATTTTTGTCATTTTATCTTGAAATAATTTTGTTTAACTTATATAAATCTTCGTTTATTTTTTTCTGTTTATCTACTACATCTTGCATAGGAATTAATACGGTTTTGTTTTTAATTATACCTACCATATTGCCGTAGTTTTCAGACATTAATGCTTGAACTGCAGACAAACCTAATCGACTTGCTATTAGCCTATCCATTACCACCGGTGAACCTCCTCTTTGTAAGTGTCCAAGAATAGTAACCTTAGATTCGTACTCATCAAATACTTCTGTTAAGTCTTCAGCAATTTTGTAGGAAGAGCCATAATTATTCCCTTCTGCTACAATAACGACACTTGATGATTTACTCATAGATTTACCTGTTTTCAATCGTTCAGCAAGATTATTTATCTCAAATCCTTTTTCTGGAATTATTACAAAGCATGCTCCAGAAGCGATGGCTGAATAAAGCGCTAAATTACCATTGTCTCTACCCATAACTTCGACAAAGAATAATCGATTGTGAGAACGAGCTGTATCTCTAATTTTATCTACAGACTCAACTATGGTTTGTAAGGCCGTCTGAAAACCAATAGAGTGATCAGTACCATATATATCGTTATCTATTGAGGCTGGAATACCTGCGCACGGAAAATCAAATTGTTTAGAAAACACACTAGCACCTGTAATTGAACCGTTACCACCAATAACAACTAGTGCGTCAATATTCTGTAACTTTAGATTTTGGTAAGCCCTTTCACGGACTTCAGTTTTATGAAAATCTAAAGAACGTGCCGTTTTTAAAATAGTTCCACCAAGCTCAAGAATATTGCTGACTGAACGCATTTCAAGTGGTTTGAAATCATTTTCTATTATACCTTGATAACCACGATAAAATCCAACACACTCTATGCCGTGATAATTGGCTGAACGAACAACGCTTCTAAGCGCTGCATTCATGCCCGGAGAATCTCCTCCCGATGTTATGATTGCAATTTTTTTAATGTCTAAATGTATATTTTCAGCAAATATATGCTAAAAAGTGTAAAAACAACACTAACTTGATGTAAAATATTAAGTCTTTAAGTGAAAATGACATTATTCTATTTATTTTAATGTCGATTTTCTTTCATAAACTGCAATTACAATCAAAAGCATCAACAAACAATACAAACTATCTTCAATAGGAATATTCAGAATTCTGGTGCCAATTATGTGATTTGAGCTATAACTGACTATGGGTGTTTCATTAAAACTACCTGTCAAAAAACCGTTGATAAGGAAAAAAGGAATTAAGGAAACTAAATACGTTCTAAAAAAAGAACCTATCCATTTTGGCTGATAAATTGATAATGTAAAAAGAGAAACTGAAGTTAGACTAAAACAAACTAGTGTGTATAATTTATCTGACCATATAACAGATGATACTGCTAGTATTAACGCAAGTACGAATGAAATTTTAACATAAGTATTAGAATCTAATTCTTTATTAAAAAAATAATTTAATACCTCATGAATAAAGACACAAGCAAAAGGAATTATGACGAAAAATAACCATTCCTCAATAGGCAATAAAAACACTTTTAAGCCATATATGTAGTCGCTGTTAAATTGCCAGACTGACCAATGAGTAAACCATATATCCCAAGGAATAAACAATAGCATCATCAAAAGTATAGAAGGTAATAGATGATGCCACTTTTTATAATAATAAATTCGTCTTTCAAAACTCTGTGCTAGAGGATAAGCTAGTGACAAAAGCATTAAAATTAAATAGAAAAAATGATGCTCTAAAAACCCCATTACTAAAAATTAAACGATTGTAAAGTGAAAAAAAGAACTTGAGAAATCAATAAGCCAAAACCTAATTTAACATTAAACTTGAACCGATTGAAAGTCAGAATCCAATTCATTAAAAATGCCACTAAAAACCACATGAGATAATTTTGCAGTGGGATAACCTCAGCTTGCCAGTGCCAGAAATCCAAGCGTATAGCCACAGGCTCAATCATAAGGTCTAATAAAACCATAATAATAGATGATAATACAACTTTAAAAATTGAATTAGAAACAAAATAGGAACTAACAGCAAAAGATGAAATTACTAATAGTACCCAGTTCACGCCAATAATAAGTGGCACACTAAGGAACTGAAAGCCTAAGGTTTTGCCATAATGGTATTCGCCAAATAATAGACCAGAATATACTCCGATTACTTCGACAAAAAATCCAATGAGAAAAAGAACAGAAATGACCTTGAAAAAGTTAAAAGAAAAATCCTTGTTTCCCCAAATCAATAATCCAAAAGTAAGTAGAAGATTAAATGGCGTTAGCATAAGAAACATAGATTTAACACTATCCATAGAAAGAGCCACCCCTCCAACAAAATGAAGAATAAAAAGCAAAATAATTATAAGGTTAACTTTAGTCCAACTCATTAGTTAAGTGTTTGAAAAAAACCATCTACAATTTTCGCAGAAGAAAGTGCCAAAGGAATACCACCACCAGGGTGAACACTACCCCCACAAAAATATAGGCCTTCAATATCGTTAGAAAAATTAGAATGACGAAAAAAAGCTGCCATCTTGTTATTTGATGCCGAACCATACAATGACCCTTGATAAGACGCTGTTTTAGATTCAATTGTTCTGGGCTCTAAAATTTCCTCTGTTAAGATATGAGATTCTAAGTTTATTTCCAATTGTTGAGATAACTTTCTATAAATAGACTGCCTTGCTCCAACAATTAAACTGTCCCAATCTTGTCCAGTATTAGATGGTACATTTATCATAACAAACCAATTTTCACAGCCCTTAGGGGCGTCGGACTTATTCTTTTTTGAAGTGATATTTACATAAATTGTAGGGTCGTCATAAATATTTTGTCCTTGTCTCAAATATTCAAATTCTTTATTATAATCCTCACTAAAAAAGATATTGTGTAAATCTAAATTATCGAAAGTCTTATTTATTCCCCAATAAAAAATTAGAGCCGAAGAAGAACGTTCTTGAGTCAAGCTCTTAATCGGTTTTTTATAGCCCTGCAATAACTTTCCATAAACAAAATGAATATCCAAATTGCAAACTACATAATCAGCATCAACACATTTACCTTCAACCTTAACACCCAAAACCTGACCATTATTTTCAACAATTTTACTGACTTTTGAATTCAAATGAAACTTAACACCCAAAGACTTGGCTAACTCAAATAAACATAGAGCAATAGAGTACATTCCTCCCTTTGGAAAAAAAGCCCCTTTATTAAATTCTAAATGAGGAATGATATTTAAGATGGAAGGAGCTACATAAGGATTAGAGCCGTTATAAGTAGCATATCTATCAAAAAGCTGAGTGACCTTTGCATTGTTTAATGCTTTAGAATTAGCCTTATGCATACTTGAAAACACACCTAAGAAAGGTAACTTAAAAAAGGATTTCAAAACCCTAAATGATAGATATGACCTCCATTTATGCAAGGAACGTTCTAAGAAAAGGAAAGCTGTAGATTCGTATATGTAGGCGCTTTTTTCTAAGTGCTTTTTTACTTTTTTTGGATTCACACCAGTTTGCTTAGCCGCTTCTTCGGCAAACTTGTGGACATCGGAATAGCCTCTTATAAAAGTTCCATCAGGGTAAAAGTAACGGCAACTTTCTTCTAACTGAAAATAATTAAAATACAGTCTTGGATTTTTATTAGCCAATTCAAACAACTCATCGACAAGTTCAGGCATAGTAAACAAGGAAGGCCCAGCATCAAAGCGAAAATTTTTGGATTCAATTTGTGACAATTTACCTCCTATGTATGAGTTGGATTCAAAAACTTCGACGGAATAGCCTTTGATAGATAAACGAATAGCAGTTGCTAATCCTCCTACACCCGCGCCAACTATTGCAACTTTTTTGGATTTACTCAACTGCATCTTTTATATCTATCAATCGCCTCAAGCCTAGATTTTTTGGCATCTACAATTTTAGACACTCTGTACTTACCATCCTCTTCTAGTTCATTAATCCATTTGCCACAATATTCGAAATTAGGGTCGTATCTTTCTCTCTGTGTGTTAGGGTTAAAGACTCTAAAATATGGCGCAGCATCACAACCTGTACCAGCCACCCATTGCCAATTGCCATTATTCGATGCTAGGTCATAATCCATCAAAGTAGAGGCAAAGTATGCCTCGCCTAATCGCCAATCAATACCTAGATTTTTCACTAAAAATGAGGCCGCTATCATACGTACTCTGTTGTGCATATAGCCTGTTTTGAAAAGCTGACGCATACCAGCATCAATAATATGAAAACCCGTTTCTCCGCACTTCCACTTGATAAATAAGTCGTTATTATTCCATTTTATATTGTTGTACTTTTCTTTATAGCAGCTGTCAACAACTCTCGGATAATTCCACAATATTTGAGCAAAAAAGGAACGCCAAATCAACTCATTCAAAAAACCATCTGAATATTGATAGGCTATTTTTACAACTTCTCTAATACTTAAAAACCCAAAGCGTAAATGAACCGAAGCATTGCTAGTGCCTTCTAAATTGGGGTTATCTCTACTTTCTTCGTAGTCCAATAGTGAGCTATAGGTTAAATTGGGCTTATATAAAATGTATTCTGTTTGCAGAAAACCAATTTCGTCAACACTTTTAACACAAGGCATAACATCTGAAGTTATACATTTATGCAATAAGGTGTCTGAAGGAAAGGGTTGAGTCATTGAAGCTCTAAACATACTCTTCCACTTTTTCATATAATACGTGTAAACTCCATAGACCTTACCTTCAGCTGTTAGTATTTCATCTTTTTCGAAAATGACCTGATCCTTAAACGAACGGAATTTTACTTTTTTCTTGCTTAAAGAAAATTTTATCGACTTATCTCTTTTTGTAGAGTAGGGTTCATAATCTGTATTAGTGAATATCGCATCAAAGGGCAATTTATTATAAAGCTCATTGAATATGAGTTTAGGATCACCATAGTATACATGGATTTTTTTTCCTTGATTGGCAAGTTCTACGTTGAGCTCCTTTAAACGATCAAAAAGAAGACTTACGCGTCTATCGTTTTCGTTGAGCTCGTCTAAGATATTGGTATCAAAAATAAAAATAGGAAGTACCGATTTTGACTTATCTAAAGCCTGAAAAAAACCATGATTATCGTGTAATCTTAAGTCCCGTCTGAACCAAAATACGCTTAAATTATATCTCATGACTTGTACATTTCTTTATCGATAGC